>ERZ779896.1498-NODE-1498-length-19359-cov-3.960371_pt1 | contig 19359 bp, 10 predicted proteins | sample MGYA00511067_ERZ779896 | MGnify/ENA primary metagenome ERZ779896 (study PRJEB29588, sample SAMEA2161597) | human gut metagenome | biome: human gut; feature: human-associated habitat; material: faeces | place: Denmark | collected 2008/2010 ... | reverse complement strand
GGATACGTCGGCCGGCCGGTGCCGTTCCTTGGCGTCCAATGTTACGACCGCCCCGATGATGCGGATGTGGCCGTAGCCGGCAAGCCGTTCCAGCGGGTCAGTATCGAAAGGCGGACAACCCCATATCCGGCCGTAATTACCGCATGCCCGGCAATATTCCTCGATGCGGCGTGCGTCGCAGTAGCTGCGGAGGTAATCTCCGGCGGGCAGGCTGGCGGTTATGTAGCGGGTACAGGGCATCTCGGTGCCTGCAAAGATAGCGAACGCGCGGCGGATTGCCGCACTTTTTTCCGTCGGCTTCATTCCCTGTGGACATTTCTATTTTTTGTAAAGCGGCCGTAACGCTTTCGTAACGGGCTCCGGGTAGTTTTGCGGCGTCAAATAATTGTTCGGGATAAAGATATGAGATTGTACACACCGAGAATTCTGTCGTTTTTTCTTGCGCTGTGCCCCTTCCTTGCGGCGGAGGCGGCGCAGCCGCTTTACTCCGTGTCGGGAAGGGTGACCGATGCCGCCACGGGCGAACCGGTGACAGGCGCCGTAGTCATGGTCAAGGATACCTACAAGGGAACCGAAACCGATATGGAGGGCCGTTGGCGCCTCGACAACCTTGCCGCGGGGGATTATACGTTCGCCGTCAGTTTCATCTCCTACAAGAGCATCGAGGTGTCGTGCAGGGTGGCCGCCGATGTGGAGGGGGTGGATGTCCGCCTCGAAAGCGATTCGGAAGAGGTCGAAGAGGTGGTCGTGAAGGCCCGTATGCGGAGCGACACCGAGATAGCCATGCTCGGAACGATAAAGGCCGTTCCGCAGGTCACGAGCGGTGTTTCGGCGGCCCAGATATCGAAAAGCCCCGACCGGAACGCTTCGGAAGTCGTCCGTCGCGTCCCCGGCATCACCATCATAGACGACCGTTTCATCATCGTGCGCGGCCTGTCGCAGCGCTACAACAACGCATGGATAAACGGACTGGCCGTCCCGAGTACCGAGACAGACAGCCGTGCCTTCTCCTTCGACATGATTCCCAGCAGTCAGATTGACAACCTGCTGGTCTATAAATCCCCCTCGCCGGAGATACCGGGCGACTTCTCCGGCGGTTTTGTCAAGATAGTGACCAAAGGTATCCCCGAAGAAAACAGCATCGAAGTCGGTTATTCGACCGGGTTCAATGTCAGGACGCAATTCAGGCAGTTCCGCATGAACCCCGGAAGCTGTACGGATTTCCTCGGTTTCGACCTCGGCAAGAGGCCGCTCGGCCGCTCGTTTCCGGCGCACATGGACCTCGTCACTTCGCCCGACGAGATAACGAGGCTGACGAGAGAAGGGTTCAACAACGACTGGCGCATCCGGAGTTTTATCCCCATGCCCGACCAGCGGCTCTCCTTCTCGATGGCCCGCCGCTGGGATACGAAGCACGGCCGTACCGTGGGCAACATCACCGCCGTCACATACAGCAATACGTTTAAAGGAGTCGAAGGTATCAAGAACGCCCGGTACGGCATCTACTCCGCGGCCGCCGACACGCCCATCTATCTCGACGATTATTATGACAACCAATATTCGAACGATGTCCGGCTCGGAGCGATGCACAACTGGGCGTTCATCCTCGACGCCTCTAACCGTATCGAGTTCAAGAACCTGCTCAATATATTGGGGCGTAACCGTCTGACCGAACGCCGGGGCATCAAGGACATGAGCAGCATGTACTATCTCGAACAGACCGAGATGCAGTACTCTTCGCGCCTGACCTATACGGGGCAGTTCTCCGGCACGCACCACCTGGCCGGTACCGATGCGACGGTGACGTGGGATGCCGGTTACTCCTATGCCGACCGGAACGAACCCGACCGCCGCATCGTCTCCAATATGGCCGGTATCGGAAGTACGGATGACCTGGCGGATGTGGTGACGGGCAACGACAACATCAAACGCTACTTCCAGACCCTCGGCGACCACATCGCTTCGGCTTCCGGCAACTATGTGCAGCAGTTGGCCTGGGGGGGTATCCGACCCACGTTGAAGGCCGGCATCTACGGCGAGTACCGTTACCGCAGCTACGACCAGCGCGAGTTCATCTACCGTTACGACAACCTTTCCGCCGAAGAGCGGCAATATTATCTCAAGCTGCCTTTCCAGGAAATGCTGTCGCCCGAATGGCTGGGAGCGGACAAGGTCTATATCGACGAGATAACCCGCAAGACCAATGCCTACACCGCCGACATCTATTACGGAGCGGCTTATGCGGCGCTCGACATTCCGCTCGGAAAATTCGATATCTATGCCGGGGCACGTCTCGAAAGCTACACCACGAAGCTGACGCGAGACCGTTCGGATGCACCCGAACTTATCCTGATGACCACCAAGACGCACCACGACCTCAATCTGCTGCCTTCGGTCAATGTCACTTACCGGATAGACGACCGGCATCAGTTGCGGGCGGCTTACGGGCGTTCGCTCAACCGTCCGGAGCTGCGTGAGCTTTCCCCTACGGTCTATTACGATTTCGACCTCTTCAGCGAGATAGCCGGTAACGAGAACCTCAGGACGGCCGTCATCGACAACGTGGACCTGCGTTATGAATTCTATCCCGCACCGGGCGAGACGGTGAGCCTCGGTGCCTTCTACAAACACTTCCGCAATCCGATAGAGTGGACCTATATCGACATGGGCGGTTCGCTCCGCTATATGTATGAGAATGCCGACCGGGCCCAAAGCTGGGGTGTGGAGCTCGATGTGAGGAAAAACCTCGGCTTTATCGGTATGCCGAACCTTTCGCTGGTGCTCAATGCGGCGTGGATATACAGCAACGTGACCTTTGTGCCCGGCGAGGTGGTGTCCGAACCCGACCGGCCCATGCAGGGACAGTCGCCCTACGTGATAAACGCGGGACTCTATTACAGTTCCGAACGACTCGGACTCGACGTGGCGCTGCTCTACAACCGGATTGGCAAGCGGATAGTGGGGCTGGGCAAGTCCAACAGCGTCAATCCCGACCCCAATACGCTGATTCCCGATTCGTACGAAATGCCGCGCAACGTGCTCGATTTCTCCGTATCGAAAAGGATAGGGCGACGGGTGACGCTGAGCTGTTCGGTGAAGGACCTTCTCTCGGAGGACGTGGTGTACAAGCAGTTCCCGAAGTTCGAGAAGGACGGACAGATGTACCGGCGGGAACAGGTCACCCGGCGCTACAATCCCGGTCAGAGCGTATCGCTGACTGTCTCGGTAAAGCTGTGAACGATATTCGACAGGACAGACAATAGAGAAAACACCAATTTTTAATCGAACAGAAAAAGATGAAAAAGAACATCAAGATGGCCGCCGTGGCATGTATGCTCCTCTCGGCCTTTGCTACCGTAAGTTGCGACAAGAATACGGACAACGGCGGCGAGAATCCTCCGCAGGGCGAAACGTTCGAACTGGGCGACGGTTCGAAGGATAATTTCGAAATCGCTTCCGACATGACGCTGACCTATCCGAACGTCTATACGCTCAAAGGGTTCGTTTATGTGCCCGACGGTGTGACGCTGACCATCGAGCCCGGTGTGGTGATAAAGGGCGACAAGGCTACGCAGGGTACGCTCATTATCGAACGGGGCGGCAAAATCATGGCACAGGGTACGCCGGAACGCCCGATTGTCTTCACTTCTGCCCAGGCTCCCGGCAGCCGCAAGCCCGGTGACTGGGGCGGTATCATCCTGCTCGGCAAGGCGCCCAACAACCTCGGCGAACAGACCATCGAGGGCGGTGTGCGTTCCAAACACGGCGGTAACGACCCGGCGGACAATTCCGGCGTGCTGAGCTATGTACGTGTGGAATTCCCCGGTATCGAATACTCTACGGACAATGAAATCAACGGAATTACCTTCGGTTCGGTCGGGAGCGGTACCAAAATCGACCACCTGCAGGTATCCTATTCGGGGGACGACTCCTATGAGTGGTTCGGCGGTACGGCGAATGCGAAATATCTCGTCGCCTATTCGGGTTGGGACGATGATTTCGATACCGACAACGGCTTCAGCGGCAAGGTACAGTTCGCCATGGGCGTGCGCAATCCGAGGATAGGGGACAAGTCGGCCTCCAACGGTTTCGAATCGGACAACAACGGCGACGGTGCGGCTACCGAACCCTACACCTCATGCGTGTTCGCCAACGTCAGCCTGTTCGGGCCGGTGTCCAATCCCGCATCCTATACTGAACAGGCCGGCGCCGAGGGTAGCCCGGTCGATGCGAGATTCCAGGCCGCGCTTCATCTGCGCCGCAATACCCAGCTCAGTATCTATAACTCCCTCATAGCGGCTTTCCCGGTAGGGCTGATTATCGAGAACGACAAAGGGTCTACCACACAGGATTGGGCTGAGCAGGGCAAACTCAACGTAACCAACTGCGTGATGGCCGGCATGGTGAAGAATTACCAGGATGCACAGTATTGGAAGGATGGTTCCCAGTTCGACGATGAGGATGCGGGTAGTTTCGCCGACGGTTATTTCAACCGTGCGGAGGGTGGAAACAGGGTGTTCGCAGCCCTCTCCGACCTCGGCCTCAGCGGCAATCCGCTCAGCCTTTCCGCTCCGGTGGTCTTCCCCGGCAGCGACAGTCCGCTTGCTTCGGGTGCTGCATGGACGGAGGAGAAGGTGGCTTCGGGCTTCGATAAAGTGGACTATATCGGTGCTTTCGGTCCGAATGAGACCGCTGTCGCCAACTGGACGAGCGGCTGGTGCAATTTCGACCCCCAGAATACGGTTTACTAAACGTCGGCAGGTTGGTCAATTTGTCGGTGGGCGGGCTGCTGCGGCGGTCCGCCCTTTTCCCGTTCCGCGGCGGAGCTTCCGGTGTGCCGGCAATGCATGCGGGGATTGCGTTCCGTGCAGGAATATTACAGCCCGAGGTCTTCGTCAATCAAGACCACCGTAATCCTCCCTTTCGGATGGCATTTGTGCAGAATGAGCCGTTCGTTGCATATCCGTCGGGGCGATGCACAATCCATGCACCGGCCCGTTTTCACGCACGGCGTGTCGAAATCCTCATGACGTGCCGCATTGCGTGGGGCGGCCGTTTCGCGGATACGCCTGAAGGCGGCATCGCCGTCCTCCACGATTTTGTTCCGACCGACGGTCAGGATGACGTGCCGCGGTCCGAAGGCTATCGGAGCGATGCGGTTGCCTATCATGTCCAGCCAATGCAGCTCCCCGTCGAGGGTGACGGCATTCGCGCCGGTCAGGAACAGGTCGCATAACAGCGCCTGCCGGCGTCTTTCTATCAGTTCCCTGAAAGGAACGCCCTGTTCGAAAGTGTCGATGAACGGATAGGTGCGCTGCGTCCGCAGCCACTCCACCGTCCCCGTCGCGTAGAGCGTCATCGAGTCGCCGAAGGAGATACTCGCCGGCGCGAGTTCGGCGATGCGGCTGCGGATGTATTCGCCGGCCTCGTGTGCGTCGGCCGCTGTCGCCACCTCAAAACCGTTGCGCCTCAGCCTGTCGGCACATCTCTCCGTTGTCTTTGCCTGTTCCATCATGTGTCTCCGTTATGGGCGGTTCCGGCAGATGTTTTCCGGAGACCGTAAAAAAGTCTCCACGGAGTACGCGGAGACATAGGTATTAAAACCTGCGGCCCATGGCCTTATTGTGGTAAGATGTAGAAGTTCTTACATTGCAAATATAGGAAAAATAAGTGCACAAATCCAAAAATTTTCCTTATTTTTACGAAAAACCGCCAATTTATGGAGAAAAGATTGGGTATAGATGTAGGAACCAATTCCCTCGGATGGGCTATCGTGGAGGTGGACGACGAAGGATGTACGCTGCTCGACCGAGGGGTGGATATCTTTCAGGAGGGGGTAGCACGTGAGAAGAATCAGGAGAAACCGGCCGTGCAGGACAGGACCGATGCCCGTGCCCTACGGCGGCACTATTTCCGTCGCCGTTTGCGCAAGATAGCCCTGTTGCGGGTGTTGGTACGGCACGACCTCTGTCCCGCATTGTCGGAGGAGCAGTTGAACGCCTGGCAGAGTAAGGGGATTTATCCGTTGGACGATGCGTTCATCCGTTGGCAGCGTACCGACGACAATGCGGACAGGAACCCGTACCGCGACCGCTTCCGGTGTCTGACCGAAGAACTCGATTTGGCCTGCCGCGAAGAACGTTACGTGCTGGGCAGGGCGCTGTATCATCTGTGTCAGCGCCGCGGATTTCTGAGCAATCGCAAGGATGCGGGAAACGAGGCCGAGGAGGGTAAGGTGAAGCAGGAGATTAAAACCCTCTCTGCCGACATGGCCGCTGCGGGGTGCGAATATCTGGGCGAATATTTCTACCGGCTTTACCAGCGGAAAGAGAAGATTCGCAAACACTATACAGCCCGGAACGAGCACTATCTGGCCGAGTTTCGTGCCATTTGCCGGAAACAGCGGCTTGATGAGGAGTTGCGACAGGCATTGGAAAAAGCCATTTTCTATTCGAGGCCCCTCAAGTCGCAAAAGGGCTTGGTAGGCAAGTGTACTTTCGAAAAGGACAAGAGCCGCTGTCCGGTGTCCCATCCGCGCTTCGAGGAGTTCCGGATGCTCCAGTTCATCAACAACGTTCGGGTTACGGGTCCCGGGGCGATGCGGAGCCGCGGCCCCTTTCGCCGGAGGAGGTGGAGATTGTCCGTCCGCTGTTCCTGCGCAAGAGCAAACCGCATTTCGATTTCGAAGACATTGCCAAAAAGATAGCGGGCAAAGGGAACTATGCCTGCCGGGGCGAGTTGCTGCAGGCGCCGTACCGCTTCAATTGTGCCGGTAAATCGACGGTGACGGGGTCTCCCGTATCGGCCCTTTTCGCTTCGGTTTTCGGAGATGATTGGCAGCGTGAGATTTGCAGCCTGTATACGCTCGGTGCCGGGAAAAACGAGGAGCAGATACTCAACGACGTATGGCATGTCCTCTTCGCCTTTGAGGACGAGGAGCGGTTGCAGGCCTGGTTGCAGGAGAAACTGCAGCTTTCAGCCGACGATGCGAAAACCCTGGCGGCCTTCCGTCTGCCGCAGGGGTATGCGTCGCTGAGCCTGAACGTTATCAACAAGATACTTCCCTACCTGCGGCGCGGATACCGCTACGACGAGGCGGTATTCTTTGCCAACCTCGGAAAGGTGCTTCCGGCGGAGGTGTATGCCGACCCGGCCAGGCGCCGCGAAGTGGAGCAAGGGATTTCCGCCCAGATGGATGATTTGGGCGACGGAGAGAAAACACGGAAGGAGGAACGTATTCGCGATTATCTGCGGCGTTATTGGGGCGTAGAGGAGAAGCGGCTGGAGCGCCTTTACCATCCTTCGATGATTGAGGCGTATCCGTCGGCGTCTCCCAACGGACAGGGTCTCCTGCAGCTGGGTTCGCCGCGCATCCCGGCTGTCCGGAATCCGATGGCCATGCGAGCCCTGTTCCGGCTCCGCGTACTGCTGAATGAACTCCTGCGCGAAGGAAAGATTGACCGTGGCACGAAAATCAATATCGAGCTCGCCCGCGAGCTGAACGACGCCAACAAACGGAAGGCCATCGAACGTTACCAGCGGGAGCGGGAGGCTGAGAACCGCAAATATGCCGAAGAGATTCGCCAACAGTATGTCGAAGCGACGGGACATTCCATAGAGCCCTCCGAAGAGGATATTCTCAAATACCGTCTGTGGGTGGAGCAGGGGCATTGTTCCCTTTATACGGGGAAGACAATCGGGATTTCCGAGTTTCTTGGCGACGGCCGGCGGTACGACATTGAGCATACCGTCCCCCGTTCGCGTGGGGGAGAGGATGCGCAGTACAACAAGACGCTGTGCGAAGAGGAATTCAACCGGGATATCAAACGCGACAAACTGCCGTCGGAGCTGGCCAACCATACCGCGATATTGGCCTGTGTCGAGTCGTGCGGATGGTTCGAGCGCATCGAGGGGTTGGAGCATCGGGTCTGGGGGGCGGACCGTCGCGCAAAGAGTGCGACGACCAAATCGGCGAAGGATTTCGCCATTCAGGACCGGCACTACTGGAGGATGCACCTCGATTACTGGCGCAGGAAGTGCGAGGCCTTTACCATGACGGAGGTGCCCGAAGGATTCAGCAATCGGCAGGGTGTGGATGTTGGCATCATCGGCCGGTATGCGCGGCTCTATTTGCAGACAGTCTTCGACCGGGTTTATACGGTCAAGGGTGCTACGACGGCTGCGTTCCGCAGGATGTGGGGGCTGCAGGAGGAGTATGCGGCGAAAGAGCGCGTGAATCATGTTCACCACTGTATAGATGCCATTACCATCGCCTGCATCGGAAGCCGGGAGTACGCCCTGTGGGCGCAGTACGTTCGGCAGGATGACCTCTATCGGGGGGGGGAAGCGGATAAACCCCGTTGCGGCAAGCCGTGGCCGACCTTCACCGAGGATGTCCGGGCGACGGCCGATGAGCTGCTCATTTCGCATCACACGCCCGACAACATGCCCAAGCAGAGCCGGAAACGGCTGCGTGTGCGGGGAAAGGTGCAGCGGAACGACAGGGGAGAGGTCAAATACATGCAGGGCGATACTGCCCGGGGTGCTCTCCATCAACAGACATTTTATGGAGCCATCGAACGAGACGGCGAGATTCGGTATGTCGTGCGCAAGTCGCTCGACCAACTGCTGCCTGCGGATGTGGAAAAAATCGTGGATGAGGCGGTCAGACAGAAAGTAAGGGAGGCGGTCGAGGCATACGGTTTTAAAGAGGCGACAGACCCGACGAAACACACCGTCTGGATGAACGAGGAAAAACAGATACCGATTCGGAAGGTGCGGATATTGACCGGTGTGAAAAATCCGATTCTCCTGAAGCCTCATCGCGATGTATCCGTTAAGGAGTATAAGCGATATTACCATGTCGTCAACGACGGGAATTACTGCATGGCGATTTACGAAGGCAGAGACAGGCAGGGCAGGTTGAAACGGACGTTTGAAATCGTCAATAAACTGGAGGCGGCCCGTTATTTCAAACGGAGTGCGGACCGGGAATCCCGGCCCGATTTGGTACCGCTGTCGGATGTCAACGGTTATTCGCTCAAGTATCTCTTGAAAACGGGGACGATGGTGTTGTTTTATGAAAATTCCCCGGACGAGTTGTATGAATGTTCGGTCGGAGAGTTGGCTAAAAGGTTGTACAAGGTCGTGGGAATGGCGCAGGATGGTCGTGTCCAGTTTCTGTTTCATCAGGAGGCACGGGACCGGAAAGCCGTTACGGCGGAGTGTGGAATGGGAATTTCGGTTTTCGATGCACGCCATCCTGCTCCGAAGTTGAGGATAAGAGTTTCCAATTTTAAAATGTTCGTCGAAGGCTATGACTTCGAACTGACGGTTACGGGGGAAGTAAAATTCAAACGGTAATTGCTTCATGGTGAAACGCGCGCTGTTCTTTTCGACGCCTTATAGCCTGAGTCTTCGGGACAATCAGATGATTATCCGTACGAAGGAGGCCCCCGACATGCAGCGGACCGTTCCGGTCGAGGATATCGGGGTGGTGGTGCTGGAGGACCGACAGACGTCCGTGACGCTGCCGCTGCTGAATGCGCTCTCGGATAACAATGCGGCCGTCATCTTCTGCGGCGACGACCGGATGCCGAACGCCATGCTGATGAATCTCGATTCCAACCGGACACAGGGTGAGAACTACCGGATGCAAATCGAGGCGAGCGAGCCGTTGAAAAAGGGGATATGGCGGCAAATCGTCGAGGCGAAAATCCGAAACCAGGCCGCCTTGCTGCAGAAGTTGGGCAAAGACGGGGAGCGGTTGAAGCCCTATTACCGGAATGTCCGCAGCGGCGATGCGGACAACCGGGAGGGGACTGCCGCCAGAATTTACTGGGCAGAGCTGTTCGGCCGGGATTTCGTTCGTATGCGGGAGGGAGATGTTCCCAATAACTTGCTGAATTACGGATATACGGTTCTGCGGGCGGCCGTCGCACGGTCGCTGATGGGGTCGGGGCTGTTTCCGGCGTTCGGCATTTTCCACCGTAACCGGTACAATGCCTTTCCGTTGGCCGACGATGTGATGGAACCTTATCGTCCTTTTGTGGACGAATTGGTGTACGGGCTCCGTATGCAGGGCGAGTCGCAACTGACGCAGGAGGTCAAGGGGACCCTGCTGCGGATACTGTTCGCCGATACGCGTTTCGAGAAGGTGATGCGTCCGCTGGATGTCGGCCTGACGTTTACGGCGGCATCGCTGGCGAAATGTTTCGCTGGAACGCAAAAGAAGATTGTTTACCCTTTGTTGGAGTGACAGGATGTCGGAAGTCCGTTTGAATGCATATCGTATCATGTGGCTGTTCGTGTTTTTCGATTTGCCGACCAATACCAAAACCGAGCGTCGTCATGCGACTCAGTTTCGCAAGGCCCTGGAGAAGGATGGCTTTTCGATGATGCAGTATTCGGTGTACGTGCGTCACTGCCCCTCGAAAGAGAATATGGAAGTACATCTCCGTCGGGTGCAGAAGTCGATGCCGCCTGCCGGATATACCAGTATCCTGAGCGTTACGGACAAACAGTACAGTGAGATTCGGAACTATTGGGGGAAAAGCGAACGGGCCCGGCCCGAGATGCCTCAGCAGCTGGAATTTTTTTGATATATTGCTCTTTGAAATACGAAATTACATCCGACCAACTTCCCCGGTGTGCGGCAGGACGTTTTATGCATCGGTGTCATATGTGTAACGTGCAGAATATGAATTACTGCCATGCGCGAGGTTGTGGTTTGATGTAGAATTGGAATGAGGAACAACCAGTGCGTGTATATTTCTGCGGTTTTGTTGGTTGTGGTTTGATGTAGAATTGGAATGAGGAACAACAATGTATGGGTGGAGAATTCCGATGTAAAAGTTGTGGTTTGATGTAGAATTGGAATGAGGAACAACAATGTGTCTAAAAAATCCGGCGAATGCCCCGTTGTGGTTTGATGTAGAATTGGAATGAGGAACAACGCCGTCAACTTCCATAAGCGGGCGACCATGTTGTGGTTTGATGTAGAATTGGAATGAGGAACAACCAGGAGGAAACTCCGGAAGCGCCGGAGAACGTTGTGGTTTGATGTAGAATTGGAATGAGGAACAACAAAAAGCTTTCCGCGGAATTGCAGGTGAAAGTTGTGGTTTGATGTAGAATTGGAATGAGGAACAACCGGAATGAAGAGAGAGGACGCGGTTATCGGTTGTGGTTTGATGTAGAATTGGAATGAGGAACAACTGAGGAGACCGCAAAGTAGTCTCTTCAACGTTGTGGTTTGATGTAGAATTGGAATGAGGAACAACGAAACACGACGGGACACACTCGTAAAGAGGTTGTGGTTTGATGTAGAATTGGAATGAGGAACAACGCTGATATCTTTCAATCAATCAAGTTAAAGTTGTGGTTTGATGTAGAATTGGAATGAGGAACAACGCTGTTTGTTGTTATTTTTCAGCCCAAAGAGTTGTGGTTTGATGTAGAATTGGAATGAGGAACAACCATACCGGCGTACGCATTCCCGATTTTACTGTTGTGGTTTGATGTAGAATTGGAATGAGGAACAACAAGTTGACTGATTCGCTAATCACCAACGCAGTTGTGGTTTGATGTAGAATTGGAATGAGGAACAACGCACTGCGAACGGATTTAATTTTGTCTATAGTTGTGGTTTGATGTAGAATTGGAATGAGGAACAACCTCTCCACGTATCTCCAGGCAAAGTATCCTGTTGTGGTTTGATGTAGAATTGGAATGAGGAACAACAACCGGCGTTCGGCTGTTTTTAGGAAGAATTGACAGACCGGGCGTGCCCGGATGTCATGGGGGACGGTTGAGGCTGCGGTCTGCCATTGCTGTTCAGGTTGGCGGGAGCATGTTGCCTGCGGAAGGAAAATGTGTGCCGGATATCTGTGTACAAGATGTATCGGAATATACCGGTACCTTCGGATTTTGCGGATAATCAATTAATCTTTATATTTGCACACCCTAACGACGCCCGGATGGCGGAATCGGTAGACGCGCTGGTCTCAAACACCAGTGGAGCAATCCGTGCCGGTTCGACCCCGGCTCCGGGTACTTTTTCAAAATACCAAATAGCAGATTATCAACTATTTGGTATTTTTATTTTGACCTCCATGTCCGCAATTTGTCCGCATTTTCTATGAAGTCGGAAATTTTATCAAAAATTGCACAAAATCAAATTTTCGAGATTGGGGGCTTCTGTTATTGTCAATTAAAATAAAGAAAAAAGGATTAAGACATCAATCTTAACCCTTCTCTGCCATATTGTCGGTAGCATTCTGCGCTATGTCAGCTATTTCTGCCAAAAACAAGTCGTTTTATCGTTGGCATACCTATTGATGTGGAAGTTTTTGCGTATTATTCTCAATCGGATAGGAGGTGGTTATGACATAACAGATTACAATTTAGCATGGTGAATTGCTAACCCTGAACAACGATGGCTATGGGTAATGAAGAATCATATTCTCTCATTAAAACGGCTGCAAATATAGCGATTCACCTACAATTTTGCAAAAACGCAGAACAATATCTATGCCGAACCGCCATCATATAAAAACCATTTTTATATGGGGAAAAATTTACATTTTAGAAGAATTCCCGACTATGTCGAACAGGGAATTGAGAGAATAGAATCTCCATACATCCTTGTTGCAACTACATTGGTAGTTAAAGAAGAACAAATTAAGACAGGTGAATTTGAGCATCTTGGGATTCAATTCATTGATAATAAGTTAAATATTTCGAAGGTAATAAGTCCTGAAAATTTGAAAGGACGGTACGCTAAACGAAATCTAAACGGATATGATATTGTGCACAGAGACCTCCCGAAAATTCACAAAACATATTCTTGGGAAGTGCCTAACTTCGGAGATCCGGATAAAGGTTATCACGAAATCTGTGTTACACGGCTGGTATATCAAAGGAAACATATCGCACCTAGGGAATGGTGTATTCGAGTAGAACTTTTAAAAGAAGAACATCTTGATGATGGTGTCCGATTGTTTACTTTTAAGATAACCGTCGATACGATTCTTTGTAAAACGGAATCATTGTTCCGAGACGATCTTTTCTTTGCTCTTAATTTATTGCAAGAAAATACTTTCTCATGCAATGTTTTCGATGCGAAAACAACAAAAGAGGATTTTTTAAAAACTCGTTCAGTCGGATGGGAAATCTTTCCTGCCGGTAGTTTAGAGCGAGCTATTTGTTATGCGACTTCTCAAATAGAGAAGACTGACGAAGTCAAAAAAAGAATTGAACATCGAGCTGAATTTCTTCAATCATTAAAACCAACAGAATATATTGTTGGTTTCGGCATGAACCGCCGATATTTTGGTGCTAAATTTAAAGATAATTTGGTTGTGTTTGAAAATATAGAATATGGTAATGCCATCTATATTTTATTCGATAACTGGATGGAAATAAGCAAAATGAGCCGTATAGAAATCTTGCAACGAAAAGAAAAAGATTTCATTCGTTTGCCACATCGCAAGAACTGGGAACAAGTGTTAAGGCACAATTTAGATAAATTACGTTAAGAAGTATTGAAAAGGCAGCCTTTACAATAAGTGTGTTCCCTATTTCCGTACTATAAAAAAATAGATTTCACCCCATCCGAAGTCGGTATGGGGTGATTTTAACTTAATACAATAATATCATATTTATTATAGTATCGCTAAAATAATATTGGAGCGCGGCTTTTATAGTCAATTTTAATGCTTACCTTTGTAAGGCAAACGGCTTTTAAATATAATGGGAATTAGTAAACTTCTTGAGGAATATTAAACAAAACCAAGAAAGTAGCTCTATGGCCCCGATGAATCCGACCCCGGATAATTATCCTGCAGAGTATGCTAGAACTATGGCCTTTAACAAGGCATTCAAAGATTTGCTGTCCCAAGACAAATTCATAGCCCGAAGCGACTATGAGAACCTCGTTGAACAATATCGTGATTTATCGCAATCTTATGTAACGCTCGTACAATCGAATATACTAAACGAGTATGTTGCCAAGTATAATCTCGATATTGACGTCATAAACTATTTTCGTGCGAAGTTCGATGAAATGGCCGATCTTGCAACGGAATCGCCGACTATTCGAAAACATAACGACGCTTATATTTCGCGACATATTGAATCTGAGAAGTCCTATCTCGACAACATACTCAAAGCCTGTGATCCGGCCATATCGCTCGATAGAGAGCAACGCGAAGTGGTGCTTTCGGAAGAGGATCATACACTGGTAATCGCAGGAGCAGGAGCCGGTAAAACGACCACGATCGCGGCCAAAGTGCGGTATCTCGTAGAAAAACAAGGGATCGATCCGGATCAGATATTGGTTATCTCCTTTACCAATAAGGCCGTCGAGGAACTCCGAGGACGCATAAACGGCAATTTGGGAATATCTTGTCCCATAAGCACATTTCACTCCATCGGCTATACGATTTTACGTCAAGGGGAAGAGGAACGTAAAAAGATTGTTGAGGGCGGATATATGTACACGGTTATCAATAATTATCTAAAATCGTCTGTGCTGCGTAATCCCGAGGTGGTAGACAAATTGATTCTCTTCTTCGGCTCCTATTTCACTGCTCCTTATGAGGGAGAGAAGCTCAACGAATATTTTCAGTTCGTCGCCAACGCGGACTGCTCGACCCTGAAAGGCAATCTGCACGAATACATTCAACGTATCATTGATCGTAAAACGCTGAAAACGCAGACATTGAATAACGAGGTTTTACGGTCGATGGAAGAAGTGCGTATCGCCAACTTTCTATATATGTATCAGATAGAATATGAATACGAACCGATATACCAGTATCCTATCCTTGATGCAAACAAACCCTACACGCCCGATTTTCGTATCAAGCAAGGCGATAAGGTTTCGTATATCGAACATTTCGGGATAACCGAAGACCACAAAAGCAATCGTTATACGGAGGAGGAGTTGGAGCGATATGTCTCCCGAATCGACGACAAAAAGGAAGTGCATCGGAAACATAAAACCGATTTGATATATACTTACTCGCAATACGCCGATGGACGGGACTATCTTCTTCATTTACGGGAGCTGCTTGTCGCGCATGGGTACGAGTTGAACAAACGTCCGACGGAAGAAGTCTACAAAAAATTGGTCGAGACAGAAGAGAGCAAATACATCACACGCTTGACTTTTCTGCTCTGTACCTTTATCAACAACTTCAAGACGCAAGGCTACGGATTCGAGAAGTTCGCAGAGTTCAAGGCTGCGAATAAAAACGTCCGAACCAAATTATTTCTCGACATTTGCAAAGTTTGCTACTATGAATACCAAAAAGTATTGGAGGAGCAGCATTGCATCGATTTTCAGGACATGATTAACGAGTCGGCCGAGTTAATTCGCCAAAAGCGTATCGACAAGGAGCAGCTCGATTACAAATATATCATCGTAGACGAGTATCAGGATATTTCGCGGCAACGTTATAATCTTATCAAAGAATTGTCGCAGTTGTGTAATGCCAAAATCATGGCAGTAGGTGACGACTGGCAGTCGATCTATGCTTTCAGCGGCTCAATTCTACCGCTGTTCACCCGATTTTGCAAAGCCGTCGGTTATGGGCAGGAGTTGAAAATCACACGCACCTACCGCAATGCACAGGAGATAATCGACATTGCCGGAACATTCGTACAGAAAAATTCGGCACAAATCAAAAAGGAGCTTGTCTCCCCGAAACGAATCACCAATCCGGTTATCATCTATCCGTATGTCGAAACTTTCGATAAAAGAAAAGAGCGGCCGGAAGGCGGCAAATATCACTATCTGGGAACCGCTGTAAACAAAGCTATTGAAGAAATATTGGAGTATAATGCGGCCGAAAAAAAATCCCGAATCGCATCCATCCTGTTGATCGGTCGCTATGGGTTCGACGCGAGGAATCTCTGCTATTCCAAACAATTCAACTACGATGAGAAAACGGGGAAAGTTTACTCGGTAAAATACGGAAACAAAATCAAACTCCAGTTCTTGACGGCCCACAGCTCGAAAGGTTTGAGTGCCGATAACGTAATTATCATTAACGCAAAGGATGAAATCTACGGCTTTCCGTCGAAAGTAGACGATGATCCAGTGCTGAACTTGGTCGTATCGAACGATACCTCGTATAACTACGCCGAAGAGCGACGGTTGTTTTATGTGGCACTTACCCGAACCAAAAACCGGGTGTTCATTGTTACTCCCGAAAAACGCCCCTCGGAATTTATCAAGGAGTTGTTGAGCGATCCGAAAAGCTATCCCAATGTTACGCTGCAAGGAGAGTTGAAAACCGACCTCTCCATCTCGAACATCGTGAAAGATCGTTGCCCAATCTGCGGCTATCCGATGCAACTGCGGTGGAATAAGAATTATGGACTGCGACTATGGATTTGTACCAACGATCAGGAAATCTGCGGCTTTATGACTAACGACAAACGCGGCGGTGAACTCTCCATTCAAAAATGCGATTGGTGCAAAGACGGGTATTTGGTCGTAAAGAAAGGGCGAACGGAATATATTTTAGGGTGTACGAATTATAAACCGGATAAGTCAGGATGCGGTCGGCTGCTCAGTCAGGAACATTATCGTGCATGGAGAAAGGATGACTTCGGCGTGGAAGATCTGTCGAAAGATAAACCTGCTTATTTCCGTATACCTGAATCTTCCACAGCGAATCCGCAAGCCCCCGAAATGATTCCAGTGAAAACGAACACCACGAGAAAAAGTGCTGCGGTACACACGATCGGTTATTCGGAACGGATGATCGAGAAAGACGGGTTCAAAGTGATTGTAGATGCAAATGGCGACATACTTACTGACATGCAACTGCTCGCCAAGTTGCGAACTCTAAGACAAACAATCGCACAAGAGAACGGAGTGGCAGCGTCTCGCATCATGTACGATTCAGTATTGGTCCTTTTGGCGACGGACAGACCGCTGACCCGCGAAGAGTTTATCGATATAAAAGGAATCACTATCAGTACATACATGCGATTCGGCGAACGATTCATTGCTGAAATCAAGAAACACGTCGAATCCTAATTACAGAAAAAGCGATGCGTATAACGCATCGCTTTTTCTACATGAATAAAATGCTACAAATCATCCATTGCCGCAGAACGAACCGTATCCGTATTTATTTTGTCATAGTATTTGAGTAAAACGAAACACTGCCCGAAGTCTCCTTTCTGCAAAGATAATTGGATGTCGCCTTTAGTCGTCTCAAAGGTTGTGTACCAAGTACAGCGATCCATCATCAGTTCATGCAATTTTTCATTGTTCGTATTCGGGTTGGTTCTCCCTTGAAACTGCTCCACAACCTCAGTCGGTTCGCTGTATTTTTGAGTTAACATGGATTTAAGATGGTCATAATCTCTTTCCAGCGAGCTCCAATCATCGTGCGAGGGAAATATTACACCGATTGTGCTGACTACATTTACAGCTTTCAGCGTGGAAACGCCTACCGTACAACTCTTGAAGCCTGCGAAATCGCCTTGCAGAATAGCTGTACCGTCCTGCGTCCCAAGATACGAAAACCCGGCAGCTTTCATTTTCGACACATATTCATTAAGAGTTCCGTCAATAGGTACTCCTTTGAAAGATAGATGTTCCGATTTGTCTTGCGCCAATGAAATAAGAATTGTATTTGCAAAAAGCAATAAAAAGATTAACCGTTTCATAATAAGATAGTTTGAATTATTTTTATTTTGCGAATAAACCATCTAATGCGCGCATTATCGCTTGACGAATATCGTCCGCTTCGGTAGAACCCTGGCCCTCTGCGGTACAGGAGCAAATTATTTCGTGTGTATACGCCGATATGAATTGGATCGTTACTTCTATTGTGTAACCTAATCCTCGGTTTCGTCTGCCGCTTTCACCATAGTTTACAATTAACGTTTCCTTTGTTAATTCGGAATTCAGTTCGGGTAATATTACATATCCTTTTTGAATCAGTATGCCTGCAATGACATCGCAGGGATTGACGCTTTTGGTCGTCGATGATCCGTAGATTCCATATTGTCCTCCGTAGGTGCTTCCCGTGCTGGACGTTAATTCCTTAGTCGGTGAAATGTAAACATATTTGAACATTTCAATCGGAGAATTTTTTACAATTACTGGAGTTCTGAGTGGAGCACAAGCATTCATCGATAAGATGATGCAAATCACCAAAGCCAATTTTTTAAGAGTGTACATATGCAATCTGTTTTGTTCTCCAGCTACCACAAGAACCTTTATAAAACACGAAGCGTGGAGCTGCAATGCCACATTCTAAGTCGGAGGTCGTAGGAATAACCTTTATTCAGAGATATGGTAATAGCAGCCCACGCTATACGCGTGAGAACCATTACGCCTTTCTCTCTGAATAGTCTTGAATTTCCTACGTTCCCGACTTCGAGATAAGCATAACGCTTCTTTTCATATGTCTGGAAGGAGTTGTCTCTATCCAAATAACAAAAGTAATGAAAAACTTCGTTCCACTCGAGTATTTATAATACATTCTATAAATTCTACATTTTCAATCCTTTCCCGACACCTTTAGATAAGACATGATTATGTAGTTTTCCCGTTTGTTCTCTAAACCACCTTGTAATAGACTGCCCATCGATTTTAAGGACGAATTTTCGATTGTTGGTCTCGTCTGAAGAGATTCGTGCAATCACATTATTAGCATTAAATCGCTTTCGATGCGTTTCCGAATAGAGCATGCCGTTGTATCGTAACGGTTTGCCGCCGATGAGCGTCTCGGTCTGCTCGTCGTTAAATCCAATTTTGTGGCAAAATTCATACATGCGCAGCAGTTCGTGGAAATGGGGAAACCACGCCGACGCCTTGCGGACAAGCATTTGAAAAAAAGACACATTTTTTTCGTACCGCTTTTTGATGTCCGCTGTTTCCGTGATGTGTCGTGCCTGTACCGCCATCAGCTCCCTGCTGTGGTCGGCTTGCATGGTCTGTATCTTCTTTTGCAGGATTTCTATCGTTTCATCGCGTGCTGCAGCTTCTTGTCGCAATGACCCAATTTCCTGCTGTTGCCGCTTGACTTTCGGCGTTCCGATCATCGAACCGATACCGTCGAGAATGGCCGTGCCTACCTCGGCGGCGGAGTTTTTCAGTTTCTCGGTCTTCAGCTCTCCTTTTACCGCTTTCAGTTCCGCTTCGGCTTGTTCTTGGCTATCCGGGTTTTCTCGGCCTCTTGCTTCTGTTGGGCGATGATGTAGTCCGTTCGTTCCAGATGTTCGCGTCCGGTCTGCTCTTTGGACGTGCCGCGTTCCATGCCGAGCGTTTCGGCAAGTATGGTCTGCATCTCACTCATGTCCTGCGGCGAGAGTTTACAGGACTTGCCC
>ERZ779896.1497-NODE-1497-length-19372-cov-2.201118_pt1 | contig 19372 bp, 8 predicted proteins | sample MGYA00511067_ERZ779896 | MGnify/ENA primary metagenome ERZ779896 (study PRJEB29588, sample SAMEA2161597) | human gut metagenome | biome: human gut; feature: human-associated habitat; material: faeces | place: Denmark | collected 2008/2010 ... | reverse complement strand
CCAAGAAAATTTTCATCCTCTCCGACGACAATATCCTTTTCCCCTTCCCAATATTTTGTGACGAACGGTTTGCCGATCCTGCCCATATTCCCCGTCAGTCCGCTCGCCTGCGTTTTTAAAAACCGCTCGATCCAGCCGCCGGCTTTCAGTTCGCACAATCTTAATTCATGAATCATAGTTTCTTCGCTCGCATTCAGGAAATTATTCTATTTTTTGAGAATGATACGGAACGTATTGCTTCCGTTTTTTCCGGCACGATAACGCTCGGCAAGTTCCGGACCGCAGGAATTGCTTCCCACTCCGCTCATAAAAACATCCAAATTGATATAGGTTTTCCCCGTCTCTTGCAGATCGAAATCATGCGCGCTTTGCATCAGCATTTTGGCAGAATACGGGCACACATTGAAAGAAAACGGTTTTTCCGCAGTGATCGTCATGTTTCCGACCGTCAGTTTTGTACAGGCAAAATGGCTCCCGCTCTCCTGCGGTTTGATCGGATGCGTGTAATTTTTCTGCGCGGAAGATTCATATGTTCCGTATCCCGCCGCCATATGCTTATCAATATAGCTCTCCGTCGGGCCATATCCGTCGTATGCAAATGGAAGATCGTCGCCCTGCAACGCAAATTCCAGGCCGATACGCGGCAGAAACCCGATAAAATCCGCGGCACGGTAATCCAACGCAATGTCCGCCCCGTCCGGAAGCGGAGTTACTTTCAGAACAAAGGCAAGAATGGGTTTCAGGCAATTTTTTACCAACGCCCCTTCAAGGACCGTTGCGCCTTCCGCGGCAGTGTGTTTTCTGCGGATGATCTGACGGTCCCCGTCCAGCCGGTTCCACCGTTCCTTCAAAAACATATCGTTGTCAAGATATGCCCGCAATATCTGCAACCTGATCCCTTCCGCAAAGCGCGCGTCCCCGATCCGCAATATTTCGCCCCCGTTTCCGAACGTGATTTCCGAAGGCGCGCCCGTGCCGTACGGCATCATGCCGCACGGCGGCGGCACGAACGTTTCTTCCCGTTTGCCGCCGTATACCGCTCTGACTTCCAGAAGGTTGCTTTTTACCTTTCTGTCCGGCGTGACCAATCCGTCCACACAGAAGTTGCCGTCATGCTCCGTCTCTCCGAAATCTCCGCCGTACAGGAATCCTTTTTCCGTTCTGACGGCATGATCGCACCACTCCCACACAAAACCGCCCATGAAACGCTCGCTCCGATCTATTTCACGCCAATAGTCGTTCATGTCGCCGTTGCTGTTCCCCATCGCATGGGAATACTCGCACAGCACATACGGGCGCGTTTCGCGCTGATCCGAGAGGTATTCCGCGAAACTTTCAACCGGAGGATACATACGGCTGACGACGTCGAGGCGATCGGTATAATATTCCGATCTGTCCGTCTGAAAAATGCCTTCGTAATGAATCGGACGGCAATCCTTTTTCCGAATATAGTCCGCTCCCGCATAAAACATTGCGCCATAACTTGACTCGTTGCCCAACGACCAAATGAGCACGCAGGTACAGTTTTTATCGCGTTCATAGAGGGTCACTTCCCGATCCAGGACGCCTTCGTCAAAAATCCCCGAATTGGCATATTCCTGCCATAACGGAATATCGTATCCGCCCTGCGATGTGCATACGCCGTGCGTCTCCACGTCCGCCTCGTCCATCACATACAGTCCCAACGCATCGCACAGCTCGTAAAACTGCGGCATATCGGGATAGTGCGACGTACGGACAGCATTGATATTTGCCCACTTCATGAGTTTCAGGTCTGTAAGCGTATCTTCTGCGCTTACCGCCGCCCCCGTCTCGGGACTCATCTCATGGCGGTTGACGCCTTTGAGTTTGATATGCCTGCCGTTGAGCATGAACACGCCGTTTTGAATCCCGACCCTGCGCAGCCCTACGCGCTGTAAAATCCGTTCGCCGTTCGCCGTCAGGATAACGTCGTACAAATGCGGATTTTCCGCCGACCACGCAACGGCATTCGTTATATGGACCGCCGCGCTTTTATGAGGAAGAACTTCTCCGTTTTCCGAGCCGACAGAAAATGAGAACGGGATCTCGCTTAAATTTTCAATCGTAACAGTTCCGTTGCCGCCGTCATAGTCCGTTGCGATTTTAAAATCCGTGATATGCTCCCGCGGACGGCGCAACAGATACACGCCGCGGAAGATCCCTGTAAAACGGAATTTATCCTGACACTCCAAGTAGCTGCCGGCGCTCCATTTCAGCACAACAACATCGAGAACGTTTTCCCCGCAGCATACGTAATCCGTAATATCGAACTCGTTCATCGCATGGGAAATCTGCCCGAAACCGACCTCTTTTCCGTTGACGAAAACATAGAACGCGCTGTCCACGCCTTCAAAAACAAGGTAACATTTTTCATCCGCCCTTTCCCAACTGAACGAACGGCGATAATGAAATACAGGATTTTCTTCCGGAACGAACGGAGGGTCGAACGGAAACGGATAACGGCTGTTGATGTATTGGATCTGATCATATCCGTGCATCTGAACGCAGGACGGCACGGGGATCTCCCTGTCCGGCACATCATTCAAATCCACATTTTGTATCTTCCGATACGCGCGGATCTTCCAGATCCCGTCCAAGGAAACAAACCGATCGCTCTGCTCTCTGTCAATGATATGATTCTTAAAGGGTATCTTCTGCTCTTGCCCGAACGGAACGTAATACGCGCGCGGCGCGCACACGCCGATTCGGCGATACGAATAAAATTCCTGTTTCATGTACGGTCACTCTCATAAAGGAAAACTTCTTTCACATTCACAGCCGCCGAAGCAAAGCGGACCGGCTGATGCGCTTTTAAGCTGACGATAAAACCCGCCCGCCCGTCGGAAGTACTCTTCGCACTGAATACGGCGCCCTGTCGCTCTTCAAGCATCACGGGAACGCTGAATTGTTCCAGCCCGCTGCCGTTCGCCTCGTAACATACTTCAAGAAGATATTTTCCGCTGCATTCCGGAACAAAAATATTTTCTAACACCGCATATCTTCTGAAAAAATCGCAGCGCGTCTGATCATCGGCGACGGCAGCCCCTTTGAACGACTGCGTCCGCATGATAAAACGGAAGATCCTGCGCGCAGACCGCTGCAATTCCGCTGGCGAAAGTCCGCCCTCTTTCAGTTCGGTCATAAGGTCGTCACGGTCAGCCGTAGCATCCGGAACAACCATATAAAGATCGTTTTGCGCTCTGATCATCTGAGAAATGTTTGCGCTTGAAAACGACCCGTCCGTGAATTTGTCCGCACGCGCCCACCAGTCGCTCATGACGATCCCGTCATAACCCCATTCCCGACGTAAAATATAATCCGTCAGTCCGATATTCGCACACGCGGAGACGCCGTTAATGCGATTATACGAAGTCATGATGCAGGAAACTTCCCCGCTCTTTACGGCGATTTCAAAAGGTTTCAGGTAGATTTCCCGCAAGGCGCGTTCGCTTACGATCTCATCTTCCCCGTCCCGTCCGGCTTCCTGTCCGTTGACGGCAAAATGTTTCAAAGTTGCGTAAACTCCGTTTTCGGCAAATGTCCGCGCGACGGCGGCGGCAAAAACGCCCGCAAGCAGCGGATCTTCCGAGAAATACTCAAAATTTCTGCCGCCGAACGGATGTCTCTGAATGTTCACGCCGGGCGCAAGAATAACGTCGATACCGCTCTCCTTCATTTCGTCGGCAAATCCCCGATATATCTTTCCGAGCGGTTCCGTCGACCACATCGAAGCCAGCAGCGTGCCCGACGGAATGCAGGTGTACTCTTTCCCGTCCTCCGTTCGCGGACCGGACGGACCGTCGCACAGAGAAACGATCGGTACGCCGTGCATTTTAAACGGAGACGCCGTACCGCCGATGACCGCCGCCATGCCCGAAACCTGCGACTTGGGACTTCCCCAGCCCTCGCCTTTCACCGCCCACGACAGTTCTTCCGCCGTGAACTGCGCGAGGAAATCGTCTATGCCGCATTGCCCCGACGCGACGTCCTGCAACGAATATCCCTTATCGCCCGTAAACGGCACCGGCTGCAACGGCTCGTCGGAATAAACGCAGTCGGAACCGATAACCTTCGCTTTTCCGCTCCGCGTAAGCCGCATGAAAGTCTTCTGCGGATGCAAAGCATCGCTCGTCCGCTCGATGCAGACCGTTTCGGGAAGGACATACTCGCTGATTTCCACGCAATCGCGCGCGTTTTTTCCGAGCAGAACGGTATATGTTCCCGCCTCCATGACAAACGCATGACCGAAGCCGCAGACATCCGAATCGTCAAAGGCGCACATTGCCGATATCGGGAAAGAAACTCTTATCCTCTGGCTTTCTTTTGGCGCAAGCGTCCTTGTCTTGCAAAATGCCGCAAGCTCCCGCTCCGCCTTTCCAAGCCTCCCCTGCGGCGCGGAGAAATATACCTGTACCACCTCTTTCCCCGCGCAATCGCCCTCATTTCTGACCGTCACCTCGATGACCGCATTCTCTTTTTCAAATACGCACTGCGCCGAGGAGAAAGAAAAATATGTATAACCGAGTCCGTACCCGAACGGGTAAATGATTTTTTCGGGACAAAAGGAAAGAAAATAACGATACCCGACGTAAATATCTTCGAAATGAATGTTGCGCGAAAGGTCGCCGAACGGAAAAACGGAATATGCAGATATTTCCGCAGCCGTCATGGGAAGTCTTCCCGACGGAGACGCCTCGCCCGTCAGAAGACGCGCCGCGCCCGCGCCACCCTCCTGTCCGCCCTGCCAGATCAGCATTACCGCTCCGACCTTATACCGACGAACCCATGAAAGGTCGATCAGATTTCCGCTGTTGATCACGACGGCGGTATGACGGAAGTATTTTGTAACAAGACGGACGGCGTTTTCCTCTTCATCCGTCAACAAATATCCACCCTTGCCGTTTTTGACGTCGATGCTCTCCCCGAACACCCGACTCAGAACAATGAGCGCTTTTTCGCAGCGTGATGCCGCCGCGCAGACAAATTCATCCGTAAGCACGGGCTGTTTCTGAACGGAAGGAACGATCCAGCCGTCACCCTCGTTGTACGGATTCTCCGCAATAAAATTTCTGTAAAAATTATCCACTTCGCCGTCGATCGGAAGCGTTGACCGCAGGCAGGTATTCAGGTCTGTAACGTACGGACAATTGACCTTTCCACCCGAACCGGAACCGCTCTTCACATATTCAAACTGCTCTCTCCCGAATATGGCGATCCTCTCATTTTTCAGAAAGGGCAGCGTCCCGTCGTTTTCCAGCAGAACGCACCCCTCTTCTACCGCCTGTCTGCAATATGCGGCATATTTGTGTTTATCCATTGCAACCCTCCGCAATTCTCAATCAATATACATTTATTCCGAACACCCGCGCCTTCTCGTCGCCGTAGGTTTCCAAAAGACGGATCACGATCTTATCCGCAACGACGCCTTCGCAGTCCAGACGGCAGAACCGGAGCTGATTTTCGTTCTGTTCGATTCTGTGGATCAATTGATCCTGCAAGTAAAACTCCGCACAGAAACGCCTGATGAGCGACGAAGGGATCGGCTTTTGACTGCTTCTTATCGCATCGGACAGCGTGATCGTGAGTTCAGAAGAAAGATCGGAATCAAACCTCAGCACGACGCTTTTCGGTTTTTTCGGCGACGCCCACTGAATGCAGATCCATTCGCCGTCTTTTCGCATCCCGTCCGACTGCCAGCAGTTTATCTTTGCTCCGATATTGCGCAGAATCCCGTTTGTTACATTGCTTAGAGTATCCTGTCCGCCGGAACAGCTCAGTTCCCCCTGCAATGCGAGATCGTCGTCGGTGATCAGTTTCAGTCCGGGAAGATAACAATCGTCTTTCATGAGGAGCTCTTGAAGAACCTCTATTCTCTCACCCAGATCCCGCGGGGAAAGACGGCGGCGGACGCAAAGAGCAGCCGCCGTTCCGACGGCTTGTCCCACGACGGCACAGGTCCCCATTACCCGCGTAGAGGCGAACGCGATATGAGAAGCGCTGATCGCCCTGCCCGCAAGAAACAGATTCCCGATATTGCGCGAATACAAACAGCGGTAAGGAATTCCGTAACATCCTTCAACGTCCACATACGAATTTGGAGGGAGCGACGCGCAGTTCAGACCTTCCGGAATGTGCAAATCGATATTCCAGCCGCCATAGGCGACCACGTCCTGAAATACCGTATGAGAGACGAGATCCTGCTCGCGCAGAACATAATCGCCCGTAAGCCTGCGGCTTTCGCGCTTTGCGGGGAAGGGCGCGATCCAATCGAGCGCATAATTATCAGCGCGATGCCCTTCTGCGTTTTTGATATGATCCCATACTCCGAACAGCATTTTTGTAAGCTCGGAATATATTTCATCCTGCTTCCCGATAATGTCCTCTGCTCCCGCTTCTACCCACCAATATCCTGATGTAATCTCCCGATGATCGCGGAAGTTCAGATCCTCTTCCGTGTAGCGATATGCCCATGACGGCGCGGCAAAAGGCACCCGATGGCCCATGTCCTTCGCCGTAAACATGAGCGAGCTCCCCATAACCTTGCGATCCGAACGTTCGGGCGCGTGCGGCTCCCCGAAGGCATCCTTCCCTTCTCTGCCGTACATAAAGTCCGCTCCCGCCTGAAACCCGATATACCCGTCGCCTGTCGCGTCGACGAATATATCCGCAGAAAAACAAAATCGTTTTTCCGTGGTGCTCTGCACGGCGGAGAGCTCGCAAATCTTGTTGTCTTCCGTTCTGACGTCAATGATCCGCGTATTTAAAAACAGTTCCAATCCTTCCTGCCCGATGATCGCGTCTAGAAAGATATAGTCCTGCACATTGAACGACTGCTGAGGATTTGCAAACCTATTTTTCAGCAAAAGCTCTTCAATGATGCCTGTTTCGCGCAGGTTCGGTTTGTTGGCGTGAATGTCGGCGCCGCAGATATGCATACGCACTTCGCTCGACGCATTTCCGCCGAGCACGGGGCGATCCTGAACGAGCGCCGTATGCGCGCCGTGGCGCGCGGCTGCAAGCGCCGCGCACATTCCGGACACCCCTCCGCCGACTACAACAACATCAAATTGTTTTTTCTCCATACAGTTTGTAACCCCCGTACGCAACTTTCATCCGAAAATTCAGCAGAACGCCGAACGCATCAATTTTTCAGATCGTCGATCTGAACACACCCGCCGTTCAGACGCGACTGTTCAGCCGCAAACGCCATCAGATGGCTTTCAACAGAAACATCGAGATAAGAAACGCTGTCGTCTTCCTGCCCGCATAATACACGGTAAATGCTTCTCATCATTTCTTCATCTCCGCCGCAATGTCCGCCGACAGCATTCTGCGGGAGTTCCGGAATTACCTGACGGGAAGGCGCGCCAAATGGACGAACTTCGATCAGGTTGTGCTCCATATGCCCGTAAAGCTCTGCTTTTGTGCCGTAGATCTTGATATCGCGGTATATTTCCTGTGAAAACGCCGTCATTGTATGGCAAACCGTACTGCCCTTTTCAAATGCCATAATAGTTACCTGATGATCTACGACATCGTTGTCTGAGCGGAATACGCAGCGATCATATTGCGTTTTGCGCAGATCGGCAAGGATATTTTCCTCGGACTGCCCCCGCGCGCAAAAATAACGTGCAAACTGATTCCGGACGGGATCGGGCGACGTATATAATTCCTGCGCGCGATACGGACACTCTTTCAATGCGCACTCCGAACAAAATTCTGCGGATCCCTTCGGGGCATTTTCCTGCTTATAAAACGATAAACTGCCATAAGATGCCACCGAAACACACTTACGGGATAACAGCCAGCAAAAAATATCCATATCGTGACAGCATTTCGCGAGGATCATCGGAGATGATTCGTCCGAGCGTCTCCACGGTCCACGCACATAACTGTGGGCATAGTGAAAATAGCCCACATTTTCACTCGCGTGAATCGAGACGATATCCCCCAATTCCCCCGCTTTGATAATCTTTTTGATCGCAGAGTAAAAAGGCGTGTAGCGCAGGACGTGACATACCAACACCTTCCTTCCCAAACGTTTGCAAGTACGATATATAGAAAGACAATCTTCCGGATTATTCGCAATAGGCTTTTCCAATAATAAATCGTAGCCCGCATTCATCATTGCCACGGCGTGTTCGCGATGCTGCGCATCCTGCGTGCAGATCACAACCAAATCGACTGTATAGCGCATTTTCAGGAAGTCCTCATAGCGCTCGAAGACGGGAACTCCTTTACAGTTCCGTTTCGCTTCCATAATGCGCGCCTGATTATTTTCTATAATCGCAACGAGTTTGAATTCCTGCGGATGCGCAACCGCATAGGAGGCGTAAATCGCTCCTCTCTGTCCATAACCGAATATAGCAATCGTTTTCATAAATAACCTCTTGTATTGATTTTACAACGGGCGGATCCTGCATCCCGCAAGATCCGCCCGCGCTTCATACTGTTGGCTCGGAGTTCCCGCAATCAGACAGTTGCTTCCGTATATACATACGAACCGAATGTAACGGAATTTTCCGTAAACTCCCATACGTCGCCGAAGGAGGCAAACGCTTCACTTTTTGCCGTATACACTTCGGAATAAGAACTCGCTCCGTAAATATCGTATCCCGCTACGAGATTATCAAAATTCCGCGCAAGATAGGGCGTCTCGTCCGCTTTTGCACTGCCCGCCGCACCGTTCTGCACTGCGCCGAACACATACAGCGAATCTGCAACACTGTTCTCGTATGCAAGTCCGTAAGCCGCATGACGGTCTGTCGCGGAGACGGAGCTCGCACAGATACGGATAATAATCTTTTCCAGATGCGCGCCGCCTTTCACGATGAACGCCAGAGTTCCGAAACGATCTATTTGCGGCATATCCGCCATCTCGATATAGACGTTGCTGACCGTTCCGCCGGCAATGGCCCGCGTCAAAAATCCGGTATTCTTTGCATTCGCGCCTGCAAAACTGTTGGCGTGTTCCGCGCCCGTCTCCGGAACGATAAATTTTCCTCCCGTCACGGTTTTTCCGCCGATCACGGCAACGTTTTTCAGAACGGACTGCGACGTCAGGATCCCGAACATTCCGCCAGCGCCCGCCTGAACGTTATAGATCGCATGGCCTCTTCCGTCCAAAGTTCCGTACCATCCAAGGCGCGCCATTTCGTCGCCCGAAGGCGCTCCCGTCCCGTCATCGGTCCACCCGGGGCTCATAGTAAATTCAAAATATTCGCCGCCCTTATTGATATCTGCCGCAAGTACAAAATATCCGTCACGATACTGCGACGTATCGGTCGACGCAACCTGTCCTGCCTTGGTTCCCTTGTAATACTTGCTCTGAATGAGTCTGAACTCGTCGAGATCATTGATAACCATCGTTACGAACAGGAACTGCTGTTCATAAACTTTATCCTCTGTTTCCATGATCAGCCGATAGGTCTGCCCGACCGAGAGAGCGGCAAGCGCATTCTCTGCAACCGTATATTGCCCATCCGAGAAACTGAACGCAGCGGAATAATCCTCGCCGTCGATCAACGCCGCGGATGCAGACTCGGTTACGCCGTCGTATGTGAATCCGGCAAGCTCGAAATCGGATGTCCCCGCAAGGATTTCATGCGGTTTTTCCTCGATCGTGATATCCCCGTTAATATCCGCTCCGGAAATGAGATACGTTGTTTCATTGATTTTTTCAACGGGGATTACGCTCCCGTCCGCATCGGTCACAATAACTGCAAGGTAGTAATCCTCCGCCGTGACGTCTGCCGTAAACCGGTAATCCACATCGGGATACGCTTCTGTGTTTCCGGAGAATGTGACGCTGTCCGTATTGTCAAACGTAACGGCATATGCATCGGACTGCGTCACCGTAACGGTGACCGCGATATCGCCGGTGACGGCTTCTCCTGCAATGGTATAAAGACCATCTTTCGGTTCGATCGGATATTCGATCCCGCCGATCGTCACGGTAACGATCGCCACTCCTTCCGCCGGCTCGCCGATTCGGAATGTAATCTCCTGCCCGAGCGACGCAACGTTCTCCGTTACGCCTGTAATATCCGAAATGAGTCCGTTTTCATCTGTAACGCTGAATGCGTACTTCGCCTCTTCATATACAGCATACAGCGTGACCTTCCCCGCGGAGTCAGGCTTCCCGACCAAGGGAACGCCGCCTGCCGTATCTATCGGCTCTCCATTCGGCTCCGTCGCCCATCCGACGAACCGGTATCCGATCTGAGCATTCGGTACGGGAAGCACAGCATCGGAATACGCCTTGACCGCCATTTCGGAAAATGTTTCTCCCGTATTTCCCGCCGCCGTATTGTCTAACACGAACGTCCTGTTCAAATCGAATATACCGTCCGGCGTAACCGTCGCATAAGGCTGTTTGGGCCACGCCCCGACCTTTTCCCCGTTCGTATAGAACCATATCGTCCCGCCGTCCGTATCTTTTCCGTCAAACGCGTTCGTATCTCCGCTCTCGCCGATCTGATCGCAGCGGTGACGGAAAAGGACATACAGATCGGAATATACGTCGCTGCCGTCGGATTGCTGCGGCAGATCCATAATCCCGTTCGGGATATAAATTTCATATGTGGTGACAAAATATCCGTTATCGCCTGCAACAAGCCCCGCGGCATTCCCCTGCGTTTTTGTCGTAAAACTGCCCGCATTGGATTTATCGATCAAAACAGCCGTCGTGAGCCCCTTCAAGAAATAGTCATATTTTTGGTCAGAGTCTGCGATATGCCCGTCCGGATACAATCTGTAATTTACATATTTCTGATAGGTCGGGCTGTACCAGCCGAATTGCATGTAATCGACAATATCCGGACAACCGGAAGGAGAGGCGCCGTTGAAGTACACGACCGTGTTCGTGCGGACCTGAACGGCGAGATACATTCCGTCGTCCGTGCGCTTCCCGTACAATTTCATGTAGTTTGCATTCGAGCCGTTCGTGTATTCGAGCACATGACTTCCGTATTCATTCTCGGAAATTACGCCGTCCACACCGTCTTTTGCAATCGCGCTTTCAATGCCGCCGACGGATATAATGCTTGTGTTTGCAGCGTCATCCGTACCCTTGCCGATCTCACCGACGGGCATTCCCCAGCTGCCGTTATAGGAGTAACTGTACTGAGCATTCGGAGAATAAACCGTATCCTGATACGACTTATGATTGTTGAAGTTGATGATGAGCATACCGACGTAAACCCGCGTATCGGCAAGATTTTCCGCCGAAAAATCTGCCGCCGTGTAACCGAGGTCAGCGTTCAGAATCGCGCTGACAGGCATCAGACCTTCCAGCGTATATTCATACGCGCCCGACTCTCCCGAGACCTTGGCGACTGCGCGGCTTGTGTCCGTTCCGCCGATATACCCGTCCACATTCACACCGAAGTACTGTCCGGCAGAACTTTTTGCGCTTCCGTCCTTTCTGCCGAGCTGGAAGCGGATCCCGTCCGAGAATAATACGTTTTCGCCGCCGTCGCGGTGGATAGAATACTGTTTTGCTTCGAGTTTGAAAAGAATCCCCGCTTCCGTGAGCGTGGCATATACTTTATATTCGTTTCCGTTGGCAAACTGATCGGCGATCACATAGGGCGTCACACCGTCATAGACAGAGGGGTCCGCAACATACTTCTCACCGGAGATCGCAATGTCATCCGTGACATACTCGGAATCGAGAACAAAGACTCCGCGCACGTCGTCATATTCAAGTTTCTGCTCCCGAGTTCCGATCTTCGCCGTGATGTCGTACACATAACTGTCTGCATCGGAAATACGTACAACGTAATCCTGACCGTATGTCGCCTCGGGAAGGTCGCTCAATTCAAAACCGGACGTCTCTCCGACGGTCACCGTGAACTGTTCCGCCGTTAAAACCGCATACAACGTAACGGTGTCTCCGTCAATGACCGTCAGATTGCGCACGGTTGCTCCGTCGTCATACGCTTTTTCTCCGTTCGGCGTGAGAGACCAGCCCTCAAATGTATAATGCTCGGGAACAAACCCGTCAAGAGACCCGACATCCGTCAGCGTGACGTCCTGACCGTACTCTGCCGATAGCGTTTGCGCAAACGTCTCCTCTCCGTTGTCAAATTCAATGGTATATCTGACTGCGCGGACCGTCGCCGATACGGTAATCGCTTTATCGGTTACAGCAAAAGAATATGTGCCGTTCTCGCCCGTAACGGGAACGGGACTTCCGCCTTCCTGCGTTACGGATACCCCTGTTATGACATATCCCTGCTCAGCGTTTACGGTGAACGTAAACGGCGCGTTCTTCTCGGCAAGCAGTGCGTTTTCGCCGTAGGATACGTGATCCGCCTGCTGATACGTTACCTTCACATGGCTGACCGAAACCGTTACGGAAATATTCCCGACGATCTCTTCGCCTTCGATCGTATAGACGTTTTCCACAGGCTGCACGTCGATTGCGGTCCCGCCGACAGAAATGAGAACGGTCGCAGGGATCCCGCCCGTATTGACGAGCGTAAACGAATAATCCGTACCGTAGACCGCTTCCGACGCGCCCTCGGTCAGGCTGACCGCGTCGCCCGCAAGATTGCTGTAAGTCACCGAATACGTGTTCGGCGTCCATTTTGCATACAACGTAACGTCCGAAACGGCATCTGCCGCAATGGACGTGACAGCTTCTCCCGAAAAATCGCTTGTCGTGTACCAGCCCGCAAAGGTGTTTCCCGCCTTGGTCGGGACGGGCAGCGAGGAAAGCCCGACGCCCTCTTCAAATGCGCCGAAGACATCCCCCTCCCCGCCGTTCAGAACGTATGTGATCTTATACGTTACAGGTTCATTCTCGTTCGTCTGATCTTCGGGCGTGCAGCCGGCAAACGCAGCCATGATCCCGCACATCAACAACAGGGCAAGCAACAACTTTTTTCCTTTCGCTCTCATGTTTTTCTCCCTTATCAGATAAAATTATATCTCGCTCAACAATTCGCTTCCATCGATCGAGTAGGAACCGAAAGAAATCTTGTTCTCCTGAAAATCCCAGAACTCCCCGAATCCGTCGCGATCGATCGCAGCGTTCAAATCCGCAAACGATGAAACGACCTGATAAACGGTTGCAACTCCGTATTGCACGGAATTCACCGCCGATAAGTTGCCTTTGGAAACGCCGTACGAATTGACAAGGCTCCCGCGCGGCGCGGAAACTTCGATCGGATTGCCCGCCACTTCGTTCACCATTACGGCAGGCTGATTCGAATCGGTTGTTCTGTTCTGTCCGGAAAGCACAACGCACACGGTATTGGAAATTTTTCCGTACAAGGTCGTACAGATCCCCGCTTTCCCGTAAAGAGACGCCCCTACGGGAAGGCTTTCAACCGCGACCAGAACATTGTCCACCGTGCCGACCACGATTTCCGCCACGAGCCCGCTGTTCGATCCGTTATTGCCGTCGTCGCCGTCATGTATCGTCGCATTGACAAAGGCAACGTTTTTGACGACGCTGTTAAATTCGATGTTGCCGAACAGTCCTCGCTTTTCCGCTTGGATATTGCTGATCACGTGTCCCCGTCCGTCAAACACGCCGTACCATCCGCGCTGCGCGCGCCATGGCGCCTCGGCGCCTCCTGAATGGATATTGCTGTTTACATTGCGCGGATCCATCCCGAACGACGCTCCTTCAAAATCAAGATCGGCATTGAGAATAAAGTACCCGTCGCGCAGAGGGTTGTCCTTCTCAGGGTCCGTATTGTCTCCCCCCTCAAAGTACACCGTCCGCATCTGCATAAATTCATCTACGCTGTCGATAATCAGCGACGCGCATACGATCGGAACATATAAGACAAATCCGTCTGTTTCAACGGCTGCCGTCTGTTCCCCGACAGGGATCGTCGAAGGGTCAAGAATGACCCAGCCGTTCACGATCCGTTTCAACGCTACCGATGTTCCGGAGACCGTTACGCTGACATCCTCTGCGGACGAAGGAAGTATGCTTTGATATGCCGTCAGATCAACGGTAACGGAAACGGCGCCCGTTTCGGTATCCGTAGACTGCGTGATCGCCGCGGTCGGTTTGAGAACTTCGACGGCGATCTCTTCCGTTACCCCGTTCAGCGTTGCCGTTACGGTCGTCGTTCCCGCATTCTTTGCGGTAATTGCACCGTTTGCAACCGTCGCAACGCTTTCGTCCGCGCTCTGCCAGACAACATTTCCCGAAAGATTCGTGAAAATACCGATCTCCGCATTTGTCGGCAGTCCCTCCCCGAAAATATCGGAGGAATACAGCGTAACGCTCTGCGAATCGGCGAAGAAATACCCGCCGTCTACAATTTCTACGCCGACATCCTTGCTCAGCGTAATGCCGGCATATTCCGCCTTGACCGTAACCGTTGCGTTCCCGACCGAAACGCCCGTAAGCGTTCCGTCCGACAGGGTCACGGCGCTGCTGTCCGACGAGAACGCGTACTGCGCCACAACCTGCTCGTCCGCATAATATACCTGAGGAGAGAGATCGAACTCCTGTCCGACGGGAATTTTCAGCTGCTCGCCAGCAGTATTCAGAACAGGCTCTTCCGTATTGGCGCGCACATTCAGCTGCATCGTCGCGCTCGAATTTCCCGCCTGTACCGTGACCGTTGCGCTTCCGACGCCGACTGCCGTCAGCAGTCCGTCCTGAGAAACGGTTGCAATGCTTTCGTCGGAACAGGAATAACTCAGCTCCCCGTCGTAATTCTCATCGGTCTCCGCTTCAAGGGAATGCTGCGTGAATCGTTCAACCGACATTGTTTTCTGCGGGAACGTAACGGTCGTCTCGCCGCCCTCATCGGCGCAGCCTGCGAACAAAGAACATGATAAAACCGCAGCAAATACGCATGCCAGACTTTTTTTCATGACCTTTACCATCTTCCGCCTCCTTCCCCGAGGGCTGTAATCCCGAGACGCGTGATATCGTTGTTTAACGCCTCCTGCATTGCCGCAAAATCTTCCTCACTGTAACTTCCGGAATGAATTTCCGTCAATAAATAACGCGGCGAAATGGATTCAAGGCAAATTGCATCGTACAGGCGTTCGTATGTCGCAAGATCAGCCTGTTCATACCCCGCGATCGCCTCATATGCCTCATTGATCAGCCCGAGCCACTCCTGCAAGACTCCCAAAGGGAAGAAAGTGGAATTGATCGTCTGCGATCCGGTGATCGTCCACTCGCCCTCAAAGGAATTTACTTCCGCCGCATAGTTATACCAATCGCAATAGGAATTGAAGTATTTCCGCATCGGAGCCGCCGCTTCGCGGTGGACGACGTTGAAATAATCGTCGATCAGCTTTTCGACATCCTGCGAGCAGTCCCACATGAGTTCCGCATTCAGATAATTCTTTAAAAATCCCCAATCCGGAATCGACATGTTTTCGTAATCGTTGGACGCAAAAAACATTTTTACGTTGAATTCCGTTGTAAGGATCTCGTAATTTTTCTGAAAAGCGTCAAACCCATAGTGCGGAACAAGATAGTCATTGTAATAGCTGCCGTTGTATGCCCAGAACAGCAGATCGCCTTCGCCCAACAAGCCGCACCAATTTTGCAGATTCTCATAGTATGTGCTGTTAAATTCGTCTTTCAGATCGGATACAAAGCTGGCGCGGATGGGAGCGTAATACAGGGCGATGTTTTCGGGAAGTTTGACGTCGTCGTCCACGGTCGTCGGGGCATCGAACGTGTTCATATACGCGTAGACAGCAAGGCTGACTCGCCTACCGATCCCCTCTTCTTCAATCCATTCTTCCAGCATCGCCGCAAGGCGTTTCGCCGTTTTAATGATTGACGCCGCAGGAGAACCGTACTTTTCCTCATCGGCTTTGCACGCGTTGCAGCCGCACCAGATATAATTATCCATCTGTGTGAACCACGCATACATCAGCTGCGACGGATCGGTCTGATTTGCGAGGATCGACCGTTTCAGCACATCGAACATTTCTGTCAGCATCAGCTCGTAGGATGCTTCGTTGCCGTGCGCGTTATAGCAGATCTGCGCGACGTTATTATAATCGTCCCTGAGGACATTTCCCGCCGTCGCCTCGTTGCCCTCTGTTGCATACCATTCGGGATGAACGTTCAGCCATGTGGAAGTCGGAAGATACCCGAGCGCGACATGGTACTCCGTACCGTTGATCGGAATAAAAATTTCCGACGTATTGTAGGTACGGTATCTTCTCCCCGTCGCAACGGAGTCCTGCAACGCCTCCGTCCGCAGCGAAGGCATTTCTATATCGGGTTTTACGAGATCGTCAAACGCGGGCATGTAATATGTACCGACCGAGCAATCGTTGATCTGCCACACGTCCGGACGATAATATCTGTAATTCAGCGTGCGTTTGAGAAAATCATATACGCCGTTCAGCGTTCCTTTTTCCGTTGCGCCTGCAATGTATACGTCGTCGCCGACGGTCCTCAAAACATAGCCGCTTACGCCGAGGGCAGTTTCCGACGCGTCTGTATCCGTCGGAAAACACCCGACTGCCCCAAGGTAAATATACTTCCCGCTTTCGGGAGAGGTTGAAGCCGTCTCCGAGACGACCGGAAGCTGCGTTCCGGCAGCCTCTTCAAACCGGTCCTGCAATTCCGAAACGGCAAAGTTGATATGTTCGCCCGCCGTTTGCGGAATTACAATCGTGTACGTTGTCGCTCCGTTTTCCAGCAGGACCGAGCTTGTATATTGCTGCGACTGCGGGATCAGATCGGGCGTTTCTCCCGTTACGCGGACAACGTCATCCGGCGAGAGGTCATTGCCGGTCTCGCCCTGAGCGCATCCGCTCAGAGCAAACACCATTGACAACGCCACCGAAATGACACAACAAACTGCCTTGTTTCTCGATTTCATTCACCTTTCCCCTTTGCGGTCCTCCGCAAACTCTTACTTTGCCGTCTCTCTGCCGCAGATCTCTGCGGGAGAAACGCTGCGCACCGCGATTCCCTGCTGCACGGCAATGGCCGCCGCGGTTCCTGCCGCCCAACCCGTTGCCACACAGATCGGCATCGCCCTGAAACTCGAATGCGCCATATGCGTTCCGGAAATATTTCTGCCCGCCAGCAGCAAGCCGTCGATTTTCTCGGGGACAAGACACCCGTACGGGATCGTATATTCTTTCGCCTGAGGGAAATCCCGCTGCAAGCCCGTCTCGTCCAAGCCTGCGCCGGCAATATTATGGACGTCAAAATTAAACCATGCGCCATAAACGACGGCGTCCTCAAATTGTCTTGCCTGCAAAATATCCTCTTCCGTGAGCGTTTTCACCCCTTTGAAATGCCGCGTTTCGCGGATCCCGATCAGCGACGCCGCGCTCACAATATAGCAGTTCTCATAGCCGGGAGCAAACTCGCGCAGAAATTTAACGATCGGGATCATCTGTTTGCGGCAGGGGATTTCCGCCCTCGTCAGATCCTCCGCTTTTGTGCCGTCGATTCCGACTGCATTGGTCATGTTGCAGGTAACCACTCCCGGAACGGGCGAACGATAGAGCAGGACGTGTCCCGCGGGATAAGGAAGATGCTTCCGCGCAAGCGCCTGCAACTCCCCTTTCTCCGTAGGCACCAAGGTTTCAAACGACCCGGGCAGGCACGCCCGCCCCATATCCACTCCGCCGACTTTGAACATGAGCGTTGCGGGCTGCATTTTGCCGTCCGTGCCTCTGCCTTCGGAATACGCCGCGCCGCTCCGATACGCAAGGTCGCCGTCGCCGGAGCAATCGACCACCACATCTGCCCGAAAGATCTTCCGCCCGCTCTTGTTTTCGCAGACAATGCCCTTTACGGTATGCCCGTCCATTACGGCGTCGCAGACGAACGTATAAAGGAGTACGGTGACGCCCGCCTCTTCGAGCATTTGATAATATACGATTTTCAAGAGTTCCGGATCGATAAAAACATCTTCCCCGGGATCATAAAAATACGTTTCCTTCGCGCGGTCAAGGATCTCCCGATAGATCCGGTTCCCGACCGTTCCGGTAAAGTGGCTCATCAATCCGACCGTCGACATCCCGCCGACGCTCCCGCACTGATCGACCAGAAGCGTTTTCGCTCCGCCCCTTCCGGCAGCAACGGCTGCCCCGATTCCGGCAGGGCCTGCGCCGACGACAATGACGTCATACTGTTCCGAAAACTGTACATTCATGCTTTCCATCTTTGGTCACCCCACGATTATTTCATAAATAAGTTTTGTAACATTCCCTACGGAATCGCTCACCAGATAGGTGACCCGATAAGTCCCCTGCGTTTCAAACGTTACCTGCGTACCGGGCGCATACACTTCCGTTTTATGAGACTTCATCTCCTGAACGAGGCACAGACACGTCATTGTATCTGCCGTATCGACATTGTCGGAAATCGTTGCCGCAGGAAGCGTTACGGATGCGCCTGCCGACACGGAGGACGGAAGCTCGCCTTCGAGCTCAACCGTGGGCGCCACATCGTCGACAACGAGAAGCGGATAGCGCATCGAACCGTCCCCGTTCTCGGAATGAGCGGTATATTCTACATACCAATATCCGTACTCATTCAACTCGCACACATATTCCGCATCTGCCGAAACCCCGTCGAGCGCGTTTCCGTCAATATCCGCTGCGATTTCGCCCGACGGCGTATAGACCGTTACCGTAGCTGAAATTACGGGGTCTATTGCGTCCGCGCAATTTGCCTTAAAGACCGTGACCTGTCCGCCATGAGTCCAATCATGCACATAGTCCTGCGCTGAGACGATCACAGGCTCTCCGATATCAACGGTAAGATTATTGATCCCCTGCCCGTACAGCATCGAAAGGGACAATTCCGTTTTCTGTCCCGCAAGAAGCGAAAAGCTGAAATACAGATAGCCCGACGAAAATCCGCTGAATCCGGTCAATTCGATGGAATCCTGACTGTTGATCGTGATCGTATTTTTCGACGCGTTATAATAAAATCTCAGACTTGATCCGCTGTTGTATTCTCCGATCGTCGAGCCATCGTAAGAAATGCTGACCCCTCCCGAAGTTCTTTCCATGACCAGAGCGATCTGTTCCCCCCGCCTGACGGAATCTGTAAGAGAGAGAACGATTTTGGCGCCCGCCGCCGAAGAGGAAGGCACGCCGGCGGTGAAGCTGAAATCTTTTGCAACGAACGGATTGATAAATTCCGCGGATGCGTCGGTTCCGCTCTCCGTATTGGAGAATACAATCGAGGCTGCCGATTTTACTGCGCTTATATTTTCTGAATAAAAATATTTCGCAAGATCGATCCCTCCGTTCCCGTCTGAGACATCAACGACCGGAATCGTACGGCTCACATAGGAAGACTTTTCACCTTTCACGGCTATATACGAGATCACCGCCTCTTCCGCCGTCGGGGTGAACTGCATACCGTCGA
>ERZ779896.1487-NODE-1487-length-19463-cov-3.053122_pt1 | contig 19463 bp, 20 predicted proteins | sample MGYA00511067_ERZ779896 | MGnify/ENA primary metagenome ERZ779896 (study PRJEB29588, sample SAMEA2161597) | human gut metagenome | biome: human gut; feature: human-associated habitat; material: faeces | place: Denmark | collected 2008/2010 ... | reverse complement strand
ATTGTGCTCAAACGTGTAGTTCGCCGCTTCCATCGCATTACGCCAGGCGTTGATCCCGGCGGTTTTGAGTTCTCTGGCTTTTTCCGGGCTGATGGATGGCTGTACATATTCTGCAATTTCACCGGCCTCTCCTCTCAGACAAGCGGCATAAATATCCCGCCCGTATGCTTCGGTATCGCTGGCTGTTGCAGTGAAAGGAACCGCCTGCTCAATGTGCTCAAACTTCACCATGCAATTGACAGCAGTGTGCTCTTTATCTGCCCATTGCGGATTGCTTATTTTTTCCACATTCATGTTCATCTCCTGTCTGTCAGTATGCGCGCTGGAACAGCCCGATGCTTTCATTATCATTTGTCGACGTAATTTCATTACACACCATCCATGAGCCCGGAACTGAGGATAGTCTGCCGTCAATGCCATCGGTGTTAGCTTTCATATAGTTTCCGTTTTCGTCTTTGATTAGGGCGCATCGCTTAAGGCGTGAACCCGATACAGTTTCTCCTGGCTGATAGGTTCTGCCGATGTCGGTTATATACGGGCCTAGTGCGGCAATAATGTATGTTCCGATGCTGTAAATTTCCCCGGGTACCAGCCTTCCGGTTGGCCCTTGTGGTCCGGTTTCACCTGTCGGGCCCTGTGGACCTGTCGGGCCCTGTCTTCCTGTTTCTCCCTGCAAACCTCGTGGCCCCGTTTTACCCGCAGGACCTGCCGGACCAACCGGCCCCGGAACACCCTGTGCCCCCGCTGGTCCCCTTTCACCTCGTGGCCCTGCCGGACCTGCCTTACCTTCCGCTCCGGCGGTACCATCCTTTCCTGCGGGGCCTGCCGGGCCTGCATCACCTTTGGGACCAGCTGCACCAGGTGCGCCAGGTTCCCCCCTGTCACCCTTCGGTCCGGGGACTGCTGCCCGGGTTGCGGCCTCTTCTGCCTTCGTTTTTGCTGCCTGCACTTCTGCCATTACCGCTTTCACAGCCTTTGGGGTTGCCGCTTTTGTTTCATCATCGCTGTTGGTATCGCTGCTCAGCTGTACAACACCTTTCTGTGATGTGCTGGCATCCGGAACACTGGCGACACTGCCTGCGGGACCCGCAGGACCTGCGGGGCCGGTTTCTCCCCGAGGCCCTGCCGGACCTGTTGCGCCGGGTTCACCTTTATCCCCTTTCGGGCCGGTTTGCCCTGCCGGACCCTGTGGTCCGGGTGGTCCGGGTGGTCCGGCCTCTCCACGTGGGCCGGTGTCACCTTTCGGCCCCGGCGGTCCGCCCGGGTCACCTTTATCGCCCTTCGGTCCCTGTGGACCTGTTTCTCCCCGTTCTCCCTTTGGCCCCGGCTCACCTTTTGGTCCGACCGCCCCCGTTGCCCCGGCTGGTCCCTGTGCCCCTGTGGCACCCTGTGGACCTGTGTCCCCCTTCTCGCCCGCCGGTCCCCGGGCATTCTCTGCCCGTTTCTTCGCTTCCTCTGCACTCGCCGCCGACGCTTCAGCACGCTTCAGGATTTCCGCTGCCACCGCTTCCAGCTCTGCAAGCGCTTTCGGGTAATACTGCGCCTCATCCTGTTCCATCAGAAATTTATTCAGCGTTCCCGGCTCAGAATCCGCCTTCACCAGAATGTCACCCACATACGACGGGGCGTACCCTTCCGTGTTCAGCGTCACCCGGTACCACCCCGGCTCCACATCAAAACTGTAACTGCCGGTTTCCCCCGGCTGCCCCTGCGCCACCGTGGTGACTATCACTGTCTCTGTGGTGCGTCGCGCTTTCAGCTCTATGGTGCATCCCGGCACCGGCTTCCCGGTGCCGTCCTTCAGCACGCCCGATATTCTGACTGTCATAGATTTCTCCCATAAAAAAAACCGCAGTACCGGTTACCCGGTCTGCGATCAGGGGTATAAATTGTGACTGGCTGGTGTTAAAGGGTGCCGTCAGTCAAAGGCACCCGTGGATAATGTACGATGTCCGGCTTTTGTCGTTTTCCGGCAATCACGAACAGATGGATGAAACCTCACTATCCACCTGTCACGATGCGGTATCAAAATCGTCTGTATAGGATTTCAGGTAAAACAGAACCGGGTCATGGATCCGAATTTTACTCTTATCATGAAGTATTGAACCACCCATGTAAAAAAGCACATCTGCTTCATACCTGAATGTAATTTCAACCCGCACATCACCCTGTCCGGCAGGAATACTCCATGAGCCTGACGCACTTCCGCCAACATCAGAATATACCGGCTCATATCTGCTGGCGTTTTTGGAAATCTGGACCTCCCGCTCCCCGGTTTTGACTTTGCCTGACCTGGCATGAACGACAACTTTGTCATTTATCTTCATGATGAATTCACCTCTGGAAAATGAATACGCCATAAGCATAAGCTTGCGATCAAACGGCATGTTGTCTTTCAGCAAAATCATTTTCTGAAAAGTCAGCTGGTTCTGAGTCATTACGCCCTGCCCCATATCAACCGTGTATCCCTTGACGATATCACCAATGATTCGGTCAGCGCTCATCGTTCCATTAATGGTGCAGTCTTCCGCAATCGTCACGTTATTCAGCGTACCGGAACTGGCACTGATATTCCCGCTGATATCGGCATTACGGGCCGTCAGCCTGCCGTCCGGCGTCAGGGAGAATGCCGGGGGATTGCCGCCGCTGGTAATGGTGGGGGCGGTAAGAACCTTTATCAGGGCCTCATTGATAAACGTCTGTCCCCCCTGCGTGACCAGTGCGGGTGTGGTATCACCATTCTCCGGATTAATGAATGCCACACGGTCCGCTGCCAGCAGTATCTGGCTCTGCATCCCGTCAGGGGTGTTCTCAATACCGGCACCGATACCGGCAATATAGCGACGACCATCCTGCATCTGCTGTAGCTTCACCGCCCACATGCTGTTCAGGTCATTATTTGTGTCCGTCTGCACACGCTGGATTTGCTGTATGGTGGCGTTCTGGTCCTCCAGCGTTTTACTGACCGTCTGCGTGATTTCATTGCGGGTTTCTGTGATGGTGGTCTGCATTTCCGCCATCTCGTCCTTCAGCTGACTGTTGTCAATCTCTGCCCACAGCGCCTCTGCCAGATGCGTTTTTCCTATCTTTTCCCGGAAAAGTTCCAGATAGCCCGCAGCATCATTGCTCGCCCGTCCACTGGCTTCCACAAAAGCAGATTTACCCACCAGGTTGACGCTGCGCACATAAAACCAGAAATCCTTTCCGGGCTTAATGTGCGGACCGGAGACACTCCACTGACTGCCGGTCCCCAGATAACGGGCAGAGGTTTCCACCTGTGCGGCGTCTGCAATTTTTGCCTCCGAAAACCAGAACTCAAACTGCACCGTCGGGTCATAAATGGTCAGTTTCGGGACTGCCGTTATCTGAAAATACCCCGGCGTCAGCTCAATGGTGGCCGGTGCTGCAGGCGCATTAATCCGGAACGTGGTGGTGGCGGGTTCGCCCTGCTGGCCATAGCTGTTAATCGCCCTGACCGTCAGGGTGTATTCCCCGAGAGGCAGGCCACTGAAACGGTGCTCCGTGTCTGCGGTGATGGCGGTGGTCAGCAGGCGGCTGTTCTCACCGCTTCCACTGGTCAGGCGCAGACTGAAGCGCACGCCCTTCACCACCCGCGGCGTGTCCCATTTCGCCAGCGCCAGATACTGGCTGTCAGCTGCGCTCACCTCCACCGTCAGGTGCTGCACTGCCGGTGGGATAACGCTGTTCAGGGTGCCTGACTGCGGCTCAAAGCGGGCCCCGTTATCCACGATGGCTTCTTTTTCCGGTACGTGCTGCACCGCCGTGATGGCAAAGGTGCCGTCCGTGTTTTCCCGGATGGAGACACAGCGGAACAGGCGACGGCGCAGTGACGGCAGGGAGAGTCCCCACACCCCGTATGTCTCCACACCATCAGGCAGGGTACTGACCTGTATCCGGTCCGGCGCGGGGTGTGCGGTGATGTCCACACTCACCGGCTTACCGCTGCCGTTAATCAGGTTCACCGTGGCGGCACCTGTCCCCGGAAGTGTCACTTCACGGTCCAGCGTCAGGGTGCGGGTGGCAGCATCAATGGACAGGACACGTCCGCCGGTCAGGGTCCCGGCATAGTCGTTATCACAGATTTCAATGATGTCACCGGGTGTGTGACGCAGCCCCTGTGACCCGAGCGTGAAATCCACCGTCTGCGTTTCCAGCAGTTCGGTCTTTATCACCCACAGCCCGGCACGGTGGGCCTGACCGCGGCTGGTACAGCCGAACGCGTCCATCTTCAGCAGGTTGCGTCCGTAGCGCAGTATGGCTTCCGGGTCTTCCACCAGTTCCGTGGAGGTCTGCCAGCCGTTCTGCGGGTCGGTGTAATTCACCTCCACCGCCGTGTGCCGGTCCTTCAGGGCACTGAAGCTGTAGCGGAATCCCACGCCGTTATCATCCACCACCACATCGCTGTTGGTGTACGGCCACACCACATCCGACGGGCGGTCCTGAACGAACGTCAGCGTCTGGCCGTTCCATACCGGCATACAGCGCATCGCAGAGCAGAAATCACTGAGAACGTCCCACGCCTTACGCTGTTGTGCCAGGTACGCATTGAAGGTCATCCGCGGCTCTGTGCCCCCGAAACCATCCGGGACCGTCTGGTCGCAGTACTGCCCGATGGCATACAGCGCCCACTTGTCCACATCCGCCGCCCCCAGGCGTTTTCCCATCCCGTAGCGCGGGTGAGTCAGCATGTCCCACAGGCACCAGGCCGGGTTGTTGCTGTATGCCGGTTTCAGACTGCCGTCCCAGATACCACTGTACGTGCGTTTTTCCGGGTCATAGTTTGACGGCACCTGGATGATGCGACCGCGGATATGGTAGTTCACCGTCATCTGCTGGCCACCGAACTGCTCCGCATCCACCTGCAGCCCCACAATGGCCGTGTTCGGGTAGCACTGTTTCACATCGATGATTTCGGTGTATGACGACCACAGCGTCTTATTCTGCAGCTGGTCCGTGGTGCTGTCCGCCGTCTCCCTGACCATCCGGATGTTAAAGGGGCGGGGCGGCAGATTATCCAGAATCACCGACGCCAGGAACTGTGAGGTGGTCTTGCCGTTAATGGTGACATCCTTTTCTGTCACCCAGTTACCGTTACGCTGTAACTGAATCAGCAGGCGGACGGATGTCGGGTTTCGGTCACCCTTTGACGTGGTCTGCACCAGTGACTGCACCCCGAAGGTAACCCGCAGGCGGTCAATGTTCGCGGACGTAATGGTGCGCGTCACCGGTTTTGCCTTCGTCACTTCCACGCCCAGTCCGGTTTCAGCACCGGAGGACTCAAAGCCTTCCGGTGGTGTCTGCTCCTGCTCCCCGGCGCGCCAGACCGCGGTCACACCGTGTATCACGGGATTACCGTCCGTGTCCGTCAGCGGGGTTTTGTTCACCAGAATACTCTGCAGTCCCTTCACCGGACCTTCTATCGGTCCCTCACCAATCGCATCAATCACGCTCATCATCTGCGTGGATTTGAGATTATCCTTCGCCTCGCGCGGTGTGTGCCCCTTGCCGCCCCCTTTACCCACTCTGTCCCCCTCTCCTGTCTGATGTCTGAATCTGTTTATGCCCAAAAAACAACAGGCACCCCGGAGGATGCCTGTATCATGACTGAATAAAAATTCTGAATATCTTCACATTTTCACAAACTGACTGTGGCGCGTATAATTTCGCTGCGTTAGTGTTTTTTCTGCCCGAGTAACAAAAACAACTCCTTAACTCTAATCTTTGTCTGTCCCCGCAGCTCCGCGATCACTGCGGGATTTTTTTTATTCTTTTTACCCCTGCCGCCCGATAACCACGACCTTTCCGCCCCCGCCTTCATCACGGGTGCTGATGTCCTGGGATATACGGCGGGAGCCAACCAGCATTTCCCCGTAAGGCACCGGCATCGGGTTCCCCTGGGCAATCATGTTATCCAGCGAGGAAAAGTACGTGTTCTGTCTGCCGTTATCCGTTGCGCGGTAATCCGGTGTTTTTGCCTTCGGGGCCAGCATCTGGGCCACACCGCCCAGTATCATGCTGGCCCCCAGTGAAAACAGCATCGTGGTGGCAGAAAAACCGCCGGCACTCAGGGCTGTACCCCATAACGCCATCGAGGCACCGGCAGTGAAGAAAGAGCCCACGATGGCTGCCGCCCCCAGCACAATCTGCAGTCCACCCTTTCCGGCCCCGGCCAGTCGCGGCACAATGTGGATGACCGTTCCCTCACCCAGCTGTTCGTGAAGACGGGCGTACACCGCCTCCGGTGCCGTGTCATCACCGGCAATACGTATCTGGTACCAGCCTTCGTTCATCTGACGGCGAAAGCCCGGCATCTGCATCGACAGGGCGCGAATGGCTTCCGCTGCCGTGTTCACATACAGGCTGAGGCGGCGGCCAAATCGTTGTAAATCCCCGTGAAGGCAGATGCGTGCCAGTGGCGGTGACGCCAGACAGAATGCGTTCGTCGTTGCCATTTTTCGGAATACCTCTCCCGTTTACTCAGTTGTTCAGGCAGATGGTGAAGCAGCTCGCCATCACCACAGTAAATGGCGGCATGATTCGGCACCGATGAACCAAAACAGCACAGCAGCACATCGCCCGGTTGTGCTGATGACAACGGCACCTGATACAGCCCTGTGGCCTCCAGATTATCCAGGTACAGGTTCTGGCCGTTGCGCCACCAGTCATCCTCGCGATGAAAATCCGGCATATCAATTCCCGCCAGATGATAAGCATCCCGGAACAGCGTGTAACAGTCCGTCACCCCGTGCTCAAAGCGCCGTCCCGTCAGGTGTGGCACACAGCGGAATTTGTGAATGTCACCCCGGCAGACCAGCCACCAGGGCAGTGCGCTTTTTATCTGCAGCCGCCGGTCAGCCTCGCTCAGCCAGGGCAGCCCACCGGGATGACTGTGGACCAGTGCCACAATCTCCCCCTGCATCTCTGCCCGCAGCCAGTCTTCCGGTGCGATACGAAAATACGCCTCCGGCTCTGCGGAAATATTCACACAAGGGATATACCGCTCCCCCTCCGGCGTGCTTATCACGAAGCCGCACGACTCCGCAGGCGCACACCGCCGGGCATGTGCCAGAATCGCTGATTCAGTCTGTGTCATAAACCGGGATTTACTGCGAAAGTTTATTAATGGAAAGGAAACCGCCAAAATTGCCGACATTCCTGCGCAGTTCACACCCGCGCATGCACTTGCTGCATCTGTCCTTACGGATATCCGTGGTGGGTTTATCGAACTCATCCGCCACAGCCCCGCCCGTGTAACCACACTCATCAGAGCGGTAGGTCCACATACAGGTGTTCGCCAGCATGATACGACCGGGAAACAGCGCCCCGTCCGTCTCGGTCGGTGTGGCCAGCACAAACGAGGCCGTCATGGCTGTCAGCTGCGACATCTGCTCCACCACCCAGCGGTCACTCAGCTCCTGCTCCGGGTCCGCCTCCGGATTGCCCGCAACGAAATTCACCGCATCCAGAAAACGGGCATACACCCGGCGGCGGACCACCGTGGCCCCCACCAGACTCTGCAGGTCTTCCGCCATCCCGGTGACCAGACCAAACAGATTGGACACCGTCAGCGATGGTCTGGCACTGCTGCCCTTCCCGTTCATCTCAAAGCCACTCCCCTCAATCGGGTACGCCTGATATTCACGCCCCTGCCAGGTCACCGGCTCCCCTTTTTCATTCAGCTCATTGCAGAAAAAATACCGCTCACCGCCCTGTACCGTCAGGTCGATTTCCCAGAGCACCACCCGCGGTGACTGCTCTGATTTAACCGACTCGTTCAGACTTTCTTCGTGAATATCCTGCATCAGTTCACCACCTGCTTAAACTCCGCGCTGAACTCAACGCGCAACATCCCGACCCGCGCAGACCACCCGGCACAGGTCACCTTTATCTGCCGGTATGCATAGGGTGGCTTCCACAAAAATGCCTTCCAGCCACCGTGCTCTGCCAGGAACGCTTCCAGATGCCGGGCCTCCTCCCGGGTCACGGAAAGCGTCACCCTGTATGTTTTCAGGTCAGCATTCAGCCCTGCCGCCATACGCTGTGAGTACCCGTCACCAAAACGCACTTCACGCACCGATGGCTGCGAGTTCACCTCCATATCCGGTTTCACTTTCCAGCGAAAGGTTTTCATCGCCCGCTCCCCGATAACAGACCGCCATCACGCAACTGCAGCCGGAGCTCATCCTGCGCACCTTTACGGGCCATCTCATACACCGCTTTCATCAGCTGCGGCCCGGCCTGTCCGTTGATGCCGTCGTTCTGAATCACCACGTGATTGTTCTGATTAAAATTAATGCCTTCGGCCCGCCGCATCTGCGCCGGACTTCCGGCAGCACCCACATACCCCCCTTCCGCATAGCCCCGCATCAGGCGGTACAGGTTCCCGACACCAATCCGGCTGGTTGCCTCCTTCGTGAAGACAAACTCCCCGCGGTGGACAATCCCCGCTGGCTCATATTTGCCGCCGGTTCCCGTAAATCCTCCGGTCGCAAAATGGAATTTCGCCGCAGCGGCCTGAATGGCTGTACCGCCTGACGCGGATGCGCCGCCACCAACAGCCCCGCCAATGGCGCTGCCGATACTCCCGACAATCCCCACCATTGCCTGCTTAAGCAGAATTTCTGTCATCATGGACAGCACGGAGCGGGTGAAGCTGCGCCAGTTCTGCTCACTGCCGGTCAGCATCGCCGCCATATTCTGTGCAATACCATCAAAGGTCTGCGTGGCTGCACTTTTTACCTGCGACATACTGTCCGTGGCACTCTCTTCCCACTCACTCCAGCCGGACCTGAGGCCTGCCATCCAGTTCCCGCGAAGCAGGTCTTCAGCCGCCCAGGTCTTTTTCTGCTCTGACATGACGTTATTCAGCGCCAGCGGATTATCGCCATACTGTTCCTTCAGGCGCTGTTCCGTGGCTTCCCGTTCTGCCTGCCGGTCAGTCAGCCCCCGGCTTTTCGCATCAATGGCGGCCCGTTTTGCCCGTTGCTGCTGTGCGAATTTATCCGCCTGCTGCGCCAGCGCGTTCAGGCGCTCCTGATACGTAACCTTGTCGCCAAGTGCAGCCAGCTGGCGTTTGTACTCCAGCGTCTCATCTTTATGCGCCAGCAGGGATTTCTCCTGTGCAGACAGCTGGCGACGTTGCGCCGCCTCCTCCAGTACCGCGAACTGACTTTCCGCCTTCCACAAATCCCGGCGCTGCTGGCTGATTTTCTCATTCGCTCCGGCATGCTTCTCCAGCGTCCGGAGTTCTGCCTGAAGCGTCAGCAGGGCAGCATGAGCACTGTCTTCCTGACGATCGCCCGCAGACACCTTCACGCCGGACTGTTTCGGCTTTTTCAGCGTCGCTTCATAATCCTTTTTCGCCGCCGCCATCAGCGTGTTGTAATCCGCCTGCAGGATTTTCCCGTCTTTCAGTGCCTTGTTCAGTTCTTCCTGACGGGCGGTATATTTCTCCAGCGGCGTCTGCAGCCGTTCGTAAGCCTTCTGCGCCTCTTCGGTATATTTCAGCCGTGACGCTTCGGTATCGCTCTGCTGCTGCGCATTTTTGTCCTGTTGACTCTGCTGCTCAGCCTTCTTTCGGGCGGCTTCAAGCGCAAGACGGGCCTTTTCACGATCATCCCAGTAACGCGCCCGCGCTTCATCGTTAACAAAATAATCATCCTTGCGCAGATTCCAGATGTCGTCTGCTTTCTTAAACGCAGCCTCTGCCTTAATCAGCATCTCCTGCGCGGTATCAGGACGACCAATATCCAGCACCGCATCCCACATGGATTTGAATGCCCGCGCTGTCCTGTCTGCCCAGGTCTCCAGCGTGCCCATGTTCTCTTTCAGGCGGCGGGTCTGGTCATCAAACCCTTTCGTTGCGGCCTCGTTCGCCGCCTGCAATGCCCCGGCCCCATCGCCGGAACGCTGCAACTGAGCAACATACGCAATCTGCTCCGCCGTCACGTTATGGAACTGCTTCGCCATCGCAATCAGCCCCGACGTCGGGTCAGTGGTCAGTTTTCCGAAAGCCTCTGCAACCTTGTCCACCTCCACACCGGATGCAGAAGCAAAACGCGCGACACTCTGGTTGATGGCATCAAACTGTTCACCACCACGCACACCGGCATTCACCATGGCTGCCAGTGACTCACTCGCCTGGTTAAACGTCAGCCCTGCTGCCTGCCCGGCTCTTGAGAGCGTCAGCATACGATCGGCAGTCAGTCCGGCCTGATTGCCGGAAAGGACCAGCGTTTTATTAAATTCTGAAAGCGTGGAATCCCCCTGGTACCAGGCGTACGCCAGCGCACCTGTCGCCACCGCCAGCGAGGTGACCCCGACCATCGGCAGGGTGATCGCACCGGCAAGCCCCCTGAACATGGGGATCATCCCGCCGAAGGAGTCCTTCACCTGACCGCCCTGTTGCAGCAGGATCAGCCAGGGATTCTGACCACCGGCAAGCTGCGTGGCGATATCCGTAAACTGTGCGGGCAGGGTTCGCATGGCCGCTTTATACTGCCCGACGGAAATCCCTGCTTTTTGTGCAGCCAGCGCCTGGCGGCTCAGCCCCTGCTCAACGACAGTTGCGGTTTTTCTGGCGTCAGTATCCAGACCTGAAAAATGACGCCTTACCCGGCTCATCTGCTCATCGAAACGGACAGCATCCAGACTCAGGTCAATAACAAGATCACCAACCGGCTGGGACATATCTCACACCTCCGGAAATCCCCGCTGAAGCCATCATTAATGCAACATCATCCTCGCTGACATCCACCACATCTGCAGAAGGTGAAATATCGCCCCCTCCCTCCCCACCGAACCGGACGCCTCCGGCAAGTCCTGCCGCTTTCTGCATCAGCATTTTGTCCTCATCCGGCCTCTCCACCTGCTCTTCCTCATGCCGGGGGACAAGCAGACTGAAATCAGAGGGATGCATATCCGGATCGCAAAAAAACAGGCTGAGTACAGCGTACGTCAGCCCGGAAAAATGCATATCCAGCTGGGTATCCTGAAAATAATGCGTGCGGTAAAAACGGTGCCAGTCGGCATATTCGGTGGATGTCATCCCGGCAAGCATGGCGCGCCAGTCGGGTCTCCCCATCTCACGCGCCAGTCTGAGGGCAAAGTTCAGCTCGCCGTCGAAGACTTTCCCGCAGAAAAATCATCATCAGTCAGCGTGTTATTTTTCGCCACTTCAGTAATATCAGTATCCGGACGAACAGCTTCGATCATCCCGGACAGGCACAACACCACGTCTTCCGCCCGGGCAATGGCATCGGCAGGCCAGGTGGTGAGCACTTCCTGCTCTATCTTCATCACGGCCTCATTCATTGACGGTGACTGCGTTTTCTGTGGATGGTTATGCCACAGGGACATCGCCACCAGAAACGCGCCGGTTCTGACAAGATCTTCCACACTCACCTGCAGGTTGCCGCTGGCTTCAGCCTCTTCTGCCCGCCGTTTCAGCAGGGCAAGATGCTCGATACGCTGCAGCGCAGACAGCTCCGAAAGCGTGACAGACACACCGTTATATTCAAATTGTTCTGTTTTCAGGAACATCGCTTATCTCTCAGCTCTTTAGCCACCCGGCACATTATTAACGGTAATTTCAGCCACCGCAGCAAACTGACCATTACCGGAAATCACAGGGATGCTGACTTTTCCATCCTTAACCCCCGTCACAGTAATCGTCATATCTTTCACGCTAATGGTGGCTTTTGATGGATCGGCGGAAATCGCCCTGAATGTCTTATCCGTTGCATTTTCCGGTTCCACAGTAACGGTCAGGGTGGTTGTTTTCCCTTTTGCCACCGTACCGGATGTCGGCGTCACCTTAATCGCACTGACCGGCGTAATTTTGCTGCGTTCTTCCGCTACAGAAGGTTTACCCACGTTAGTGACTTTCATCGTGCGGGTGATCACTTCTTTCGCCGTCACGGCCTTACCGATACTGCTGACCCAGCCACGAAACACATCCACCGTGCCGTTCGGAAAACGGATTTTATAGGCCCGCACATCCCCGCTTTCAAACCAGCCTATAAGCCCTTTCTGACCTTCCTCTCCCGGTTTCCAGGCCAGCGTAAAACTGGTATCACCTGCAGATTTCTGCCCCTGCCCGGTCGCGCTCCAGTCCGCGTCTTCATCATCCAGGTAGTTATCATCGTAGGATTCTGCCGTCATCTCGCCCGGCGTCAGATCCTTCACCTTAGCCAGTCGCTGCCAGTCATCGTCTGACAACGGGTTTGCATAAGCATCACCCTTGCCGTTGTAAACCCACAGAGTGGTACCGGCACCTTTTACCGGCTCCAGGGGATTTGGTGTTGCCATATCGTCCTCACATCTCGTATGTAATGGAATAAGTCAGATCCGCAGAGCTCCATAACGCCATATCGTCATCACGACGATACTCATAGCCCTGCGTAACCATCGTGGTAATCAGTCCTGCCAGTGCCGGGATCGCAGTCATCGCCGGATAAATCCGGCTTTCCATCCACTGATCGAGCTCCGAATCAGGTACCTGTGCCGGTAAAAACACCTCAATATGCAGTGTGGCCCGCCAGGTATCTGCATCCAGCTCTTCACCGGTATACTCTGCATCCGTCAGATAAACCGCGATCGCAGGAAAATCCTCTTCGTCAAAAACAACGGGGCGACCATCAAACAGCGTCGCCCCGTGTTCATGCTGCTCGAGTGCATCCAGCACTGCGGCACGAATGTCAGTGTGTTTCATCGTTTTATCGCAATCCTCAGTTGTTGTTTCAGCGCGGATGCCAGTTCTCCGGGCAGGCGTTCACGCCGGATACGGTCAACATTCTCATCAAATGCCTGTTTCAGTGGGGCCGCCATCGGGATTTTCACCACATCAATGGGGTAACGGTTTTTCCCGGCCACACGCTGCATGACATGCCAGCGACCGTTTTTTAATCGCTGAATGAATGCCCGCTGATACCGATGCTGACCGGCTTTAAGTATGCTGTTCGGACGACGGCCCAGCATCCTGATCCCCAGCTTAATCACTGGAAGATCACCGCGGTTAACGATAATTTTTGCGTTCGGATTTCTGACCGTCGCCCTTTTCAGTCTGGACCGTTCCTTAACCAGTTTCCGGCGTACCTTTGTCTCCCGGGCAACCTGTGATGAAGACTGATTAATCGCCGTTGTGGCCACGCGGTTAATGGCCATTGCTGAAGCCGCCGGAATGGCGTTTTTACGAACCCGGCTCAGATTATCAATCGCCTGATCAAGCCCTTTTATCGCCATAATTTCACCCTGCGTTTATCGTCGCCGGTTAACTGCGGGTGGTTGACCACGGTTGAGCCAGAGATAACAGCTGCCCCCGTCATCCGGAGAAACACGATCCACCCAGAACATCTCGCCGTTAATGGTCAGCGTGTCACCACGCCGCACGGCACGCACCGTATCCGTCCGCACAAATAATGACGGGCTGCTTCCTTCAATACGGACCCCGCCACCGGCAAAACCCAGCGACTCCGGATCGTCAAAAACCCCCTGAACTTCGCCGCCACGTTGTGCTCCGGAGGTGAACTGCGCACGGATCCCCATCACTTCAACAATCGTACTGTCCACCCCGGCAAGGGCGGCATCAAAGGCATTCTGAAAATCACGCATAAACAGCCATTCCACCATCAACGTGTGTTTTTGCATCTGAGGACATAATCAGAATCACCCGACCAACATCCGCAAGCTCAACGGATTCCCCCGTTTCACCATCAACGCCACAGAGATGGAGGCAGGTCAGAACTCTGATGCGCGTTAACGCGCCGGATGTTTCCTCACGAACATCATGAGCCGCGGTTTCCCGCTCCCGGATATCCATATTCATAACCTGTACATCATCGCCGGATGACTGCATTTCCTCTTCCCATTCTGCCACCCGCTGCGCTATCTCTGCGGCACTCCCGGATATATCCGGCTCACGCCCCAGAATCAGGGCCAGTTCATCAAGCCGTTTCAGATTTTGCTCTTTCGTTGCCATATCAGCCCCCTGTGAAAAAAGACACGGGGGCATTTCGCCCCCGCTCACGGATTATTTCACCTGTACCACCACAAACTCATCCGGATCCGGCAGCACCATCAGCGGAGCGGACTGCGTCATGGTGAATTCACGGGCCGGATCGCCCACAGTCAGCCAGTGTTTCGGATAACGGGAAGAGGCCACCACACCTTCGGACAACGCCTGAGCATCCTGAATGGCACCGTAACAACGGATCCCATCTGCAGCAGTATTCCCCAGAACCAGCATGCCATCTGGAAGATAACGTTTTTCGATACCGTCTTCTGCTATATAAGACGTTTTCGCCACCACAATGGCCAGATCGCCGTAATACCCCTTGAAGGACACCACCGCCCCCAGGTCTTTCACTGCCGTTTCGAGTTGTGAATTTGAGCCGCGACGGGTATCCAGTTTTTCGCGGAACAGCTTAAAGCCATTCAGCAGACGCCAGACCGTACCGTCCATAATGGCGATATTCACAAGGCCGCTGGCCTGATCGCAGTAGAGGTCAATATCATGCGTCGGATCAAACGTATCACGGTCCTGCTCAGACCATTTTTTACCGTCAGCCTGCTCAATGTTATTTCCTTCAGAGCGCCCGAAATCCACCTCGACAGTATCAAACTGATCCCCTTCCATGGTGTATTTGCCATACAGCACGGCATTCACCGCCTGCATTTCTTCCACCTGGACAATGGCGTGCTCTTCCTGTTTGAGGTTATCGGTAATGATACGCAGACGGCGGTAAGCCGGATCATTCAGTTGAGATGGATCTTCACCAGGAAGGCGCTCAACCGCCTGCTGGTAATTAAATTCGTGTTTGGGCTTGACGTAGCCCGGACGTAACACGCGGGTTTCACCACCGCGATGGCGAAGCACTTTTCCTTCAACGATCGGGGAGACATAGGCCGCCACCGGCGTTTTTCCGGTAATTTTGTCCAGCATCACCTCTTCGGTGTGGAAATTCACCGTACGGCGGAAAAACAGCTCCAGAAACAGCGCACGGAATTTAACTTTTTGTTCGGTATAACCGAGTAACTGGCGGGTCGTAAACAATCCCATAAATCAGTTCCTTTCATTAAGAAATCAGTCAGGCCAACGCGGTGGCCTGATAACGTGTTACGGCAGCGCCGCGTGACTCAGGGCTGTGCCGACAAAGGCGTTGGCCTTTTTGTGTTCATCCACACTTTCAGGCCAGCGGATTGCCTCCGTCGCAAAGGTCCCCGACTTGTAATACGTCAGCACCGTCTCTGTGCCTTCAAGCGGCAGTACCAGTATGCCAACCGCACTACCGGCTTTCTGTCCGTCCCAGACCACCAGTTTCCCGGTGGCTTCATCCAGCATCAGGGGCGTCAGTGCCGGTGTTGCCTGAGAAATCCCGCTGCTGCCTGTGGCGGTATGAGCCGGATCATTACCGGCAAAAATACGTACTTCCGCACGCTGTTCAGTGATGGTTTTCGTTACCATATTGTAAAAACCTCATATTGATGGTCAGCACTGACTTCATGGCATGGCCATGAGCATTTTCACGTCCGCATCACCGTCTGCTGACGTCTGTGACACGCCACCCCGCACCGCTGCCGGTGAATGATTCGCCATGAAATGTTCAAACAGGGCGGTTGTGGATGCAGAAACCGGTTCTGCTTTATCCGGCGATGAGGAGAGAATGTCGCGGGCAGCCTCCACCGTCATTCCGGGAAACGCCGCCAGTTTTTCAGCCTGCGCCTCAGCCCCTTTTGCCTCATCCAGAGCCATAATCTGATCACGGAGTGAGGGTCCGGCATCCGCCTGCGGTGAAGCCGCCAGGATCGGGCGGGCTTTTTCCACCGTCATCTCCGGCATCGCCGCCAGCGTTGCTGCCAGTTGTTCACGACCTTTAGCCTCTTCACACGCCATAATGCGATCGGCTTCACTCTGCGCGGCTGCTGTGGTGCTGCCGCGGTCAGAATCGCCCGGGCCTGTTCAACGCTCATGCCCTGTTGTCCTGCCAGCATCGTGGCAAGGTGTTCACGTCCTTTCGCTTCCTGACACGTCAGGATCCCCATCACTCGCTGGTTCTCCTGCACGGCGGCTTCCGTTGCAGTTAATTGCGGCATAGTGCCTCCTGTATCATGTGTGTTCAGCGCCGCAGCCATCACGCTGATGGCATCCGACGCATTGATTAATTCATCCGCCAGCCCGGCCTCAATGCCGGACTGACCTTCAAAAACGGCGGCCTCTGTTCCCGTGACTGCATCAACAGACAGACCGGTATACATCGCCACTTTTTCGGCAAACATCCGGTGCGCCGCATCAATCCGCTGCTGCATGTCCTGGCGAACCTCTTCCGGCAACGCTTCAAACTGATTGCCATCCACCTTGTGCGCCCCTGAGTAAATCAGCGTGATATCCACACCGGCCTGCGCCAGATGACCGGCATAGCTGACATGGCTCATCATCACGCCAATGGAGCCGATACGGGATGTCTGGGTAACCAGCCGTCGGGAGCAGGCCGACGCCAGCAGCATGGCTGCAGAACAGGCAGTGTCATTGCACAGTGCCCAGACCGGCTTCTGCTGACGGAGGCGGTAAATCATGTCAGCACAGTCAAACGCACCGGCGGCCTGCCCGCCCGGACTGTCAATGTCCAGCAGTACGCCCCGCACCTGGCTATCCGCCATTGCCTGCTGAAGACAGGCGACAATGCCGTCATAGCCTGTCATTCCGGAAAATGGCCGCATACCCCCCAGCCGGTGCACCAGCGTGCCGGTCACCGGCAGTACAGCAATACCGTTCACCACCCGGTAAACACGGGCCGGTCGTTTACCTCCGGCCATGTACTCGTCCGTTTCAGCCAGCATTCCGGGTGCATCAAGCTGTACCTGCTGTTGTGGTACCGAAAGACTTGCTGCCCCCATCTCGCGCCCGAGCGCGCAAAAGAAAACCCGCGCATAGGCGGGCTCCAGAAGCAGCGGTTCATTGAATGCTGCTGCAATAATGTGTGAAAGATTACGTCTCACGTGGTGTTGTCTCCTCTTCCGGCCTGCGACTCTCCGCTATCTGCTGCTGATACGCCTGCGCTATCCACACCGGACGTGAGAGTCCGGCTTTTTCCCGCTCTGCAGATTCCCTGACCTGCTGGCGGAAAATGTCCTGATAATCCTCGCCCATCAGCGCCAGCTCTTTCTCATACGTGCTCAGTCCGGCCTCAATGCGCATCACTGATTCCTGGACTTCCTTGAGCCCGTCAATGGCCATTCTTCCGGCTCCAATCCACTCAGCCCGTGACCAGGCTGAACGCGCCTGATAAAAATCAAAACGTGCCCGTGGCGGACGAATAATCCCCCGAAGAAGTGCCTCTTCCAGCCAGCAGGAAAACATCTGCGTGGCCAGCCGGGACGCAATAAATTTTCGCCGCCCCATAAAATAGCGCCACGACTCATTGGCGGATGCGCGGGCACTTGAATAACTGACCTTCGAGTAATCACGGGACAACTGTTCGTAGGAAACGCCAAGACCGGCAGCGATATACCGCAGCAGCGCCTGTTCAAGCGCCGAAAATCCATTGTCTGAATCCTGCGCGGTCTGAAGTTTCAGATCATCACCGGGGAAAAGGTGCGGAATTTTGACACCGCCCAGCGTCACGCTATTCGTGTCATACCAGGTGGAGAACTTATCCAGAATATTAATAAGCGGATTATCCTTCTGCCCCTGCGGCGCACCGGCGATATATTCAAAGGCCTTTTCGGTATCAAGGTCACTTTCAATCGTCGCTGCATACATCGCCTTCACTATGGCCGACTGAAGCTGTGTTGCCTGCAGGGAATCGAGCATCTTCAGCCGTTCCATAACGCTGTAAAACTGATTGGCTCCACGGGTCTGCCCGTCCTCCACCGGCTCGAAAATATGCAGCATGGCCGGACGCCCGGTGGGAAGTTCACGCGGGATCCGTTCCCATCGTCCACTCCCGGAGCGAGGAAAATCATCCTCACAGATATGGTACGCAACGGCACGGCCATATCGATCAACCTCCACACCGGCCCGCAGAAAACGGTTCCCGATACCGTGTCCTGGCGTGTCCACCCGTTTCGGACTCACGGCTTTAAAACGCGTACGAAACAGTTGCGTGCTCTCCGTATCCCAGACCGGCTGCACAAAGATTTCGCCGTTAAACGCATGAACGCCCACACCTTCACGAATAAATTCTGTAAACGTGCGTTTCCCTTCCACGTCGATCTCACCAAACATCCCTTCTGCGTATTCTGACCAGGCCGCCTCCACCTCATCGACAAAACTTTTTGCCGCGGTCTCCCGCATCCCCAACCAGCGCCAGTTCGGACGGTAGCTAATCAGAAACATATGCCCGACAATGTGATCCTTATGCAGGGCCACCGCATTGGCCGCTATTCCGTTATTGCGCACCAGATCATCTGCACGGGCATTCCCCAGACGCAACGCGGGCAGCAGGGCCGCATCGGCACTCTGCGAGGGTGGCAACCACTCTGCCATTTGCCCGCCAAATCCTGCACCGCCACCGTTGTAGCTGAGGCTCTCCCGAAGCGGAACGCCGTTCACATCAATCAGGACAGGCGTTCGTTTCATAACCTCACTCCCAGCGGACGACGGCGACGGCGGGTTGTCCCCAGTACCAACTCAGCATCATTGATCGCCCGGTTAAGCTCATCCAGAGAGGCCGCCGTATATTCAATTCTGCGACCATCTTTCTGGACAGACACCACCCGTTTACCGGTTAATAAATCAAGGCGCGCCTGACGCAGCGCCTGCAGTTCAGCGACTGTAACCATTCACTCCTCCGGACAGCTTCGCTGCCAGTTCTTTAAGGGTTGGCCGGGTCGTCTCTTCTTCCCGGGATTTTGCCAGTACAGCCAGATCAAGTTGCCAGCGTTGCACGGACACACGTAATGCCGCGTAGGCATACACCAGGCAGTCCAGCGCTTCGTTACGCCGCTTTTTGTTATCCCACAGCAGACGCATCTTTCCTTTTTCCCACTTCTCCACAAGCTCTTCCGCCACCAGTTGCTGCGCCTCTGTCTGCGAAAAAATCTCCGGATCATCAGGAAAACGGATGGCATACGACGTGGCTTCATCCGCAGGCGTGGGATCGGCTTTCATACGGGCATAGAGAATTTCTTTTGCGGTGTCCGTCCCCACTTCGCACAGATACACGCCCCGCTGATTGCGGGTTTTCGGCATGGTGATCACCGGCTTGCCATAAACAGATGCACCTTTTACCGGCAGCACCCGGAAAACACCGTGTTTTTTTGACCTCTGATAGACAATTTCGCCATCGATCCCCCCGGTGTCCCAGCAGACACGGGAAATGGTCATTTCGGTTCCGTCTGCATGGCGGTATTTTTTGTTGATCGCCACATCCACACGTAACAGCGTCTCTTCCTCATCAGGACGCCCCATAATGATGATTTTATCCACCAGAAAAGCTTCCTCT
>ERZ779896.1479-NODE-1479-length-19575-cov-4.233350_pt1 | contig 19575 bp, 22 predicted proteins | sample MGYA00511067_ERZ779896 | MGnify/ENA primary metagenome ERZ779896 (study PRJEB29588, sample SAMEA2161597) | human gut metagenome | biome: human gut; feature: human-associated habitat; material: faeces | place: Denmark | collected 2008/2010 ... | reverse complement strand
ACGCCCGTATTCAACGGCTTCTTTAAGGAGTTCATTTTCCATCGTTTTTTTGCCGAGCAGGCGCTGGAGTTCTTTAATCTGCTTCATGGCAGCAGCAAGTTCAGAGGCAGGAACGACCTGCTCTCCTGCGGCCACAGCAGTAAGACTTCCCTCCTGGTATTGCTTGCGCCAGAGAAATAACTGGCTGGCTGCCACACCGTGTTGCCGGGCAACAAGGGAGACCGTCATTCCCGGTTCAAAACTCTGCTGAACAATAGCGATCTTTTCCTGTGTAGTACGCCGTCTGCGTTTCTCCGATCCTAAGACATCAATCATCTGCTCTCCAATGACTAGTCTAAAAACTAGTATTAAGACTATCACTTATTTAAGTGATATTGGTTGTCTGGAGATTCAGGGAGCCAGTCTAATTCTGATTTAAGGCATATGAATACTGTTCCAGTAAACAGAGCAATCCCAAACAAGGAAATAACTACATTATGGTTTCCATATAGCACTCATCCTTTTAAAGTTAAAGGATAACGCCCTCCAGAGAAAAGGAGGGCTGTGGAATCATTTCTCTATGAGAAACTCATCAAGGGAGCGACCGCCAGCCAGTGCTTCAGCAATCGGTTTTGGCGCACGTCCACGACCAGACCAGTATTTAGTTTCGCCATTTTCTTCAAATTGATACTTGGGTGGCGCTTTTGGTAACGTTTTTTTACGTGATTTTGGTGTGTCTTCGGACAGACCAAGCAGTTCTTCCGGTGAGAAACCCTCTCCGGCGATTAACTGGAGTAATTCCTGACGTTTCCGTTCACGCTCTGCTCGTTCCGCCGCCTCACGTTCAGCGTCCTCACGACGTTCATCAATAACAACATTCATTTTTTCCTGCATTTCGAGCAACTGCTCAAAATCAATTTCACGCGCAAAAACACGCAATGAACGAATATTCATCATAGTCCTGCTGATGATGCCGTATTCATCTTCTTTAGTCAGTTCGCTCATATCATTAATCCTCTTGTTTAGTGAACGTACTTCCAGACACCGGAAGGAACCTTATCATAAAGTTTATTCATAACCAGTTCTGCGCGACGATGATCTGCGGCAGAATAAAATGCCTCTGATTCTGATAAAGGCAGTTTGTAACGGTTAATATCAATAACTTTTTCAAGAGTATCTCTTGATGTACATTTTCTTAACTGAAAAAGCCATTCCTGCTTTGTTTTCACTTCTTAACCCTTGCCGGAAAACCCAGCTTCCCTGTTTTCTTATCTTCAAGTACAAGAACTGTATCATACGTTCCACCGCTTTTCTTTTTAAATCCCTTAATCAAATCGGTTTTTCCTGATTTAATAAGTTTTTCGGCCTGTGCCTGGGTGATTTTCTTGCCAGAAAACTCATTCCAGATTTTAAATTCACATCCTGTACAGGAATAGCTTTTTGGCCTGATAACAATCTGTTTACCACAGGAAGGGCAAGGAGAGGACAGGCGTTGTGACTGACCAGACGGCGTGCCGGGGGCAACTTTTATGTCGGCGCTATTCGCATTACCGATCATTGCTATCAGTTCACCGTACAGCTCATTAATAAACTGTTCAACCGTCAGGTTGCCATTTTCTATGGCAGCCTGCTTTTCAGACCATAATGCTGTCATATCAGGATTAACCGCTATACCAGGCAGGGCATCAATAAGCGCATATCCGGTATCAGTAGGAATAAGTTTCCCTTTTTCCAGCGTGATATAGTTTCTTTTCTTCAGCGTTTCCAGAATGGCTGCGCGGGTAGCTGGCGTACCAATGCCACCATGTTCATCTTTTTTGTCTTTATCCTTATCCTTCAACAATTTTTTAATTGTTGGATCAGTGACAAAATCCGCGACACGAACAAGCGCGGCAAGCAAAGTGGCTTCGGTGAATAATGGCGGTGGCGTTGTTTTCTTCTCATTCACAACCACTTCTTTTGTCGTCACTGTTTCTCCTGTGCGAATTTTACAGAGAAGATCAAAAGCGGAATCATCATTTTCGACTTCTGCTTCATCGTCCCCGGCATTTTCCACACCAAGAAACGCTTCAAATCCGCTGTCTGTAGTTTTCCTGGCACGGGCATAAAACGACTCATCACCACACTGAATGGCGACGGATACTTCCTGATATGCCTTTTCAGGCATGAACTGAACAAGATAGTGTTGTGCGATCGCCAGGTAAACATTGCGCTCGTCGGTGCTGAGTGCGTTAACATCAGGCACACTGGCGGTCGGGATTATTGCAGTATGCGCAGTCACCTTTGCACTGTTAAACGCTTTGCTTTTACGTGAAGAATCAATATCCAGCGACTGAGGAAAGACTGATTTCAGGGCATCGATAACCTGCGGCGCTTCGCTGAATTGTTCATCAGATAAATATGAGCAATCAGAGCGGTTATAAGTAATCGCTTTATATTTTTCACGTAATTGTTGCGTAATATCCAGCGTTTTTTGTGCCGTCATTTTGAACTTTTTGTTCATGTATTGCTGGAGTCGTACCAGGTTAAAGGGCAACGGTGCAGCCGTTTTTTTATCATCAGTTGCTGCCGCTTCAACTGTAGCCGGTTTTCCTGCAAGGGAGGCTGCCGTTCCGTCTGCCCACGCTTTATCAAGTAATTTACGGTCTGTCAGCGGAGCAAATTCCCCTGGCTTCCAGTTCGCCCTGATAACATCAGCACCACGCTGAAAGACTCCGGTCATGGTGTAGTAAAAACTGGATTTATGGTTCTGGTTAGCACGGGTACGATTCACAATCAGGCCAAGAACGGGCGTCTGGACGCGCCCGACAGACAGAACGCCCTGATATCCTCTGGCTTTTGCAGGAATGGTGTAAGCACGCGTCATGGAGAATCCATAGACGGCATCGGCAACTGAACGCGCCAGCGCCTTAAGGTAAAGCCCTTTGAAATCACGATTATCTTTAAGATTTGCCAGTGCCTTTTTCACTGCCGGAAGCGTGTTGTCGTTAATCAGAACGCGCTTTACGGGTTTTGTGTTGCCTGCATATTCCAGGACTTCATCAACAAGTAACTGTCCCTCATCATCAGGATCGCCAGCGTGAACAATTTCAGTCACGTCTCCACGTCTGATAAGTTCGAGAATCGTTTTAACCTGTTTTGCGGCACTTTCAACAGGCTGATACTTCACGGGATAAAGACGTAAAGGAAGCGTTTCAACCTTCCAGGCTTTGTATTCAGGATTATAGTTTTCCGGCGGTTGTGATTCGATAATATGACCAAAACAGTTAGTCACAATGGCGTTATCACTTTCAAACCAGCCATCATGGCGGGTAAAATTGCCACCAAGTGCCTTAACAATATCATTTGCTACTGCGGGTTTTTCTGCGATAAAAAGTCTCATCTTATTATCCTTTAAATAACTAATGCACTTTCAATAGACGGTTGTCTTTTGAATAAAGAGCAATCTGTACTCAATCGTTCAGACTGAATAGTGTGAAGTAAAAGGCTTTCTTCTCTGGACAGAAGGAAGTCACCCCATTCGAACTCTTCCCACACATCATGACTGTTTTCACCAGGTTTATTTAATAAGGACTCCATTTTGGGCTGGATTCTGGCTGGAGGCTTATTTTCATAAGCTGAATGAACCCTGTTACTCCACTTATCAAAAGAACCATTTAAAAGAATTTCCTGTGAAACCATATCAAAATCATCATCTTCTATATAGGTATTGACTTGATGGTAAATTAACCCCATATCTTCAATATCCCAGGTGTATATAGTAGTAAACCATCTTAATTTTTTATCTGTTTGCAAAACGAGGCCATTAACTGACTTCCTTCCTTTTCGCATTCCAACCCATAAACATTTATTAGGCCACGGTCTGCCTACAGACAATGATTCACTATCAATTATAAAATCAAGCTCAGGTATGGAAATAGATTTAAGGCTACATTTATTAGCCATGAGATGATAAAGTTTAGGAACAATATGTAGGTACATATCTATTATTTAAAAAGAAGCCTTTAATATTGCACAAAGATAAAAAGAAAGAGTCATTAGTATCATTAATAAAGCGATGATAACCATCTCAACTGTTTCAGATATATTAAATTTTCTGTGTGCAGTTGTTAATAAAAATTGACCCGTTGCCACCCAGAAAACAAAGAAAGAAACCATAAATACAGGATTGTCGAGTAAGTCCTGTAAAGAATAAAACCAGTGACCAGCAGGATATGGCAAACCAAAAGAAGAATGCATTTCTTTCCCCCATTATGATTTTGAAGTATTCAGCATTAGTATTCATCTTCATAAGGTAGCCAATCGTAATCGTTTGAGTTCCAGTCAATTGGAAGAAATGGCTCTGTTTGTTTATGGCAGGAGAGGCAAACATAAATATTTTTCTCTTTATGAAAAATCATCGACTTACATTTATCACAGTCGCACCAACCCTCGACTGGTTCAGGGTATTCAGGTAATTCTGTCTCCTGATGTTTACCATATTTTTCCCATTCCTCGGCATCCTGATAACCTCCCCATACTGCTTGTGTAAAACTATCGATATAGTCACCTGACTCATTTTTATCAAAATTAAATTTATATACTTCGCCATTTAGTTCAAATGACATATCAAGGTCAGGTAGTAATTGCTTTTCGAAGCGTTGTTGTAACTCTTTCTTTTCTTTGGGGGATAAAGCCATAAAAACCTCTATCAGTTAGTTATGTTTGTATCGCCACTCCCACGGTGGAACCGGATTTGCATCGGCCCACAAACCGCGTTTTTGTTCCTGCGCTTCCCGTTGCAAAGCCGGTAATGATTTATCTGTGTTGTAACGTTCATATACCCATGCAGCGCCAGACTGAACCATGAAGCGGCTGGCCTCCGTGCCGTTCGTCGTGAACACGCGACCGACAATGCGGTCGTAGCGATCTGTTTGCGTATAAGAGACGGTAACGGATTGTCCGGCGAGCAAGGCTTTAAGTTGATTTCTTGACCAGCGTCCAAAAGGTTGTTTCTTTTCAGGGGCATCGATGTTTATCAATCGGACTCTAATCGGAACTTCATACACAACAATTTTTGCGGGTAGTGTTTTAACTTCTATGGTGTCGCCATCGAGAACGCGAATAACTTTCCCCTGGATTTCAGCCGCACACAACGAACCGGAAAAAATGGTGACAAAAAAGAAAACGTATTTTGTCAATTTCATAACTTATGTTCACCTTTTTGTGGATATGTAATAAGTTCGTCCAGAAAACAGGATGCAAATGACAAGAGAAATGCGGATTTCAAGAAAAGCCTTGCCAGTGTTATTTTCTCATCTGTGGTAGCACTTTCCCATGTATTAATAACATCAGTAAGAAGTTGTTCAGGCGCAAAGTAAAATGCTATCACCAGTGTAACTAACAGCATTACTGGCATCAGCTTTGTGCTTCTGAAGAGAACGCGCCAAAACCAGTATAAGGCCACAGCTAAAAACACAAATAACTTATTCCAGTTAAAATAGCTCTTAATGGACACCTTTTTTATCTCCCGATAATTCATTACAAAAAATGTGTACTAACGCCCTTCGGTTGTTCAACCCCGCAAATTCCAGATTGAAAATCTGGAATTTGCGGCGTTTACCTTTATCTTTGTTCAGAATGATTCTGGATAAATTTTATTTCATCAATTTCTTCAATTGAAATACGCTCTGGTGTAGTCCTTAAACAAGACGCTGTGAGCGGCGTTTCTTTCCCCTTCTCCACGTTACCCAACACAATTCTGGTCAGGCAATTCTGCTTAACAGCTTCCAGCAAACGGTTTAACTCATCATCAGAATAAATTTCTTTAATATTGTTAATGTCGGATGTTAGAGTTACAAGTCGGTATGGCGGAGTTACAAATCGGATTTTGCTCATATGTTTACCTCTTTAATAAAAATATGTCGGCTTAGGCAATTTAGTTTTGTTTACCCAGGTAATGCAGAGTTTCAATCGTTCCTAAGATTTCAAAACTGTCAGGAGCAACTTTCCGCCAGTGATTTTTTGCATGAGAAACATAACTTCTGTCCCAGCGGAGAATACGATTACCATCTTGGATAATACATACCATTCTGTTTTTTGATGTGCGTAATGATTTTGTGACTTTTGCAAAGTCATTATCTGAAAGTGCTTCAATAGTGGGATTATTCAGATTAATTATTCTTTCCTGTCCACTATTTGATACAACAAGTATTTTTATCATCATCGTCTCCATTGTCATATTCTGGAAACACAATTAATAAAGGCGCACCATCATTTTTTTCATGAAATTGGTTACTAACTGCCCAATATGTTTATTGGACATATGCTGTTCAATGTCTAATACAGTATATTCATGTGCTGGATGTGTTTTGTTTTTTTCGATAGATTTGATTCTTCGGATAAGATGAGCATTCCAGATAAGTAAGCATACCATTAGAGCGTATATAAATATCCAGAATAAAAAATCATTTTGTAGTTGTTCTATCATAAGTGAATCCTCTAATTTGTTAATGGACAAATCATTACCCGTTCATCAATGTTTGTAGGAAGTTCGCCAGGAGTAGGGACGCGTTCTCCTCGCTGGGCGGCTTGTGCCAGTGTTCGTAGCAGCAACACGCTGGCATGAAATATGGCCTGTTCTTTTGTGGCTGCGCTTGTTTCCAGGTCGAAATCACTCAGAGTCACAACGACTTGCCCGTTTCTGTTCTCGACCGTTGCCGGGTAGGGAACAAAATAGGGAGCGATTTTGCTGGTTTGCTTGCGTCGGGCATCGAGTTTACTGACAAGTTATGCCTATCAGATGTGAGTCCCTAGCTGGCTTTAACAATGTAGTTGAATGCAATATTTTTGGGACGCATTTCCGTGGTACTCCCCTGTGCCCAGTAGGGCATACCTCTATGATGCCCTTTCAGCCATCCGCCACGTTCGTGATAGACGCCTGATTGATCGGCCTGATAACTCAGGAGTTGTCTGTTCCGATCACCATCAAGTCCCTTCCCGTTATCCCAGCCACGGATAAAAACACCGCGCAGATCGGGCAATTTACAGCCAGGATAAGCACGGGCAAGCTGAGGATACCGGGAACATGAAAATGACTGCCCGTTCATCACCAGGTAGCCTTGTGGAGGGGTGGCTGATGGCCACGGTATAGGGCTTCCGACAGGGTAGGATTCAAAACCTGCCCACATACCGGATTGGCACGAAAGTATTGCCCCTTTACTGTCGCGGCCTACAAGTCCGTCCGGTGAGCAGGAAGTACCTGCGGTGGCTGTTTTTTCCAGCTGTAAATACTCACCTGTGGAAAGACGACCGTCAGACCGGATCGTTCCACCGCTGACTTTGCCCCCTTTGATTTCACCATCGGTGGTGATCCCTTTGTTATTGACGGCGCGTATCCACTGGCTGTCAGTCATGGTGAAACCGCCACCGTTTGGATGTAACCAGCGATTTGATGTTATATCTCCACTGAATTTTGCGGTTTTACCGTTCGCGTCATTGATGTTGGTGATATTGTTGTTATTCATATCAATGTTTGTATGCATTCGGTTTAAATCTGGTCTTCCGGGGACACTGTAGCGGTACAACCGATCACTTTCTTCTAAATCTTTTCCAGCCATGAGCATAGCTATATGCCCTTTATTACAGGTTATTTGGTAGTTAGTTGCTTGATCGCTCCAGCTACCAAATACCCCTGTAACTGCGTTGTTTTGAATCATGAAGCCACCAAGTCCTTTAATCTGGCTGGCAATACGACGTAATCCTTCTTCTTTTATGTTTTGTCCTCCACTGGTACAGGTCAATATTTCCAGTCGTCCGGTTAAATTATTTTTCCTTATCCCTGTAATATAGCTTTGACCAAAAGGAGAAAGTGAAAACCCTTTATTCAGATATCCTTTCTGAATAAGTTCTGTTGTTGTTATCTTTCCACTTGAAAGGGATGTACCTTTATCTGCAATGTAATTTCTTAAAGCAATATTATATTCATCTGCGTGTCGTGCCGTGCTTTGATAGAGTTGCTCATTCATCCAGTCTTCAATTTCTGAATAAATCATTGGCGTGGCAATACCAATGACAATAAGCCCTGCCAGAATTTCAAGCAGGACGAAGCCTTTATCGTCATCGTCTGTGAATTTTTTCACGTGAATATCTCCGATGTATGAAAAATGGAATCAGGAAAGAGGGTAAACGCATACAAGGATGCGCAGAGAAATGGGGCAAATGGCAGTTCCTGTTTACGTTTGCAGCGGAAGAAAAAGAGAATAAACAGAAATGCCCCGGTGGCTGCGATTGTGATTATCAGCGGTGTGTGTTGCGGCTGTGTCCACATTGCGATTCCGGCGATCAGGAAGACATCACCAAGGCCGAGGGCTTCTGTTCCTTTTACTGCCTGAAAAGCGCGTCGTAACAGGTATATGGCGAAGAACCAGAGTGTTGCATTGAGCAGGGCATGAGGTAGCGAGTCCTGGCTGAACCTGAACGCTGTGCCCAGAATAATCAGTGATAATGTGAATATCCGGGGCAGGCGGCAGACAGCGATATCGGTCACTGTCATTACAGTTAATAATCCCATCAAAATTGAAAGGAATAATAATCCTGTCGCGTCTACACCATATACTCCGTTAAGGGTGACGCTCAGGAGAGACAGAAAACAACAAATAAATACTACAGTGTTATAAGGGGATGTATTATGAACTTCTGATAAATATACAGTAGCAGCGCTGTATGCAAGATACAGAATAGCCGCAAGGACAATAAGGATAATGCACATTGGGAGTAATTCAGACACAGTCACCTCAGTATTAATATTTTCTGAAATATCGGTTGTGGATCTGGCGGGCATATATCATGCGCCGGACTGTGTTATTTTTGTTGAATCCGGCGTTGTAGCTGCCAAGACATTCCCAGTTAACTCCGCATCGCTGAAAATGGCGGGCCAGTATCCAGGCTCCAGTCTGAATATTCAGGCAGGGATTTCTAAGCAGTTCATCCTTGTCTTTTATAACGCCAAGCTTTTTTAATTCGGGAATATGCGATGAATTAATCTGCATGATCCCGTAATCCGTACTGGTAACTTTTCCTGATTTGTTTTTATTGTGGTTTATTGCTGTGGCAACAAGACTACTTTCCTGTTGCGCTATAGTTTTCAGAAGATCAGGGGCTATCTGGTAGCGTTTTCCGGCCTGAATAAAGCAGCTATCCAGCGATGTGTTTGTGACACGAGCTTCAGTTGGAAGGATGAAGAATAGCGGAAAAATCACAGTAGGAAGTGATAACCATTTCATGCGTATGCACTCCGAAAAGCGCCCTGTTGGGCGCTTTGTTTCAGATTATTAGCTGTTGGTTTCAAGAGTTATGTCATTTTTATCCGCGCTACACACGGTAACAGGGTCCACGCTTGCAGGAGCCTGATCTTTAATTTTTGTGAACATAGATGAACTGCGCAGGCTGTTGACGAGATCCACACAGTTTGCTTTTGGTACGCTGGAACTTGTAATCTTGTAGCCATATTTATCAGTCGTTGCTTGAATTGTTACATTTCCCCCCCATGCATTTTTTGCTTTGTTCTGTCCGGCGATCATATCGGCGGGTAAGGCTCCACTTTCTGTCAGCGTTTTAATATAATCTGTTCCTGTATATTGCCCCTGAAATTTATATTGCTTCATTTTTGTAGCAATTGTTTGAAGATTTTTAAGTTCTCGCTGATTGTCATTAGATGCCATAGTGTTTGACATCTGCCCCATTGCTACAGCGATAACTATACCGATAATAATAAGGCCACCGGCAATTTCCAGCATAGTGATGCCTTTATCGTCTTCTTTTGATTTGTTAAATAAAAAAGAAAATACACGAAAGAAGTTCATATATGTGACTCCTGTTTACTAACTGTATATTGATTTAATAAAATGAATTACTGTTTAAGTAAGTCGCTGATACTGTATATTGCGCCAATCATATTAATGATAAAAAAGAATACAAAACCTCCTATTACACTTGTGATAATAATTCCTGTTTTCTTTACGCTTTTTTTTGCATCTTCCAGCCATTGTGAGGCATAGCCGCTCATTTCAGATATACTATCTGTTCTTTCAGAATTTAACAGAAGTTTATTTATACATAATTTTGATGGAAAATCATGACCTGAATTTTTCATTGCGGTTGCCAGATTCTGTCCAGATAAAACATGTCTTTTTATTGTGTTTATTCTCTCCTTTAACCATTTGTTATTTTCTGCATTTTTTTCTATTCTCTCCAGAGCTTGTGATAATGGGATATTTATCTGTAACATCGATGAAATACAGAACAGATAATTTACACCGTGGAAAGTTTGATACATTGACCAGGGGGGGATTTTATCAAGAATACTTCTTCCTGGTCCTGTATATCGACTGAATGAGAATTGAATTAATATTATCAGTGCAATAAATCCGACGCTTAACCAGAGTCCGTAGTCAATGACAAACGCTGACATAGAGGCCAGTAAATACATCTGGGTTGACCATCTTTCTTCAGATGCAAATGCGCTGATTATAGGAACTATGCGGTGATGCGCGTTATACATGTTCACTACACAGAGAGCAAACAGGAAAAGAGGATACAGGCAAACGACAATAAGGCTGGTCATCATTTCCTTTCGCCCCTTTACTGTTTTAGCTACCTGAAACAGCGCTTCATCAATATATCCACGTTCCTCGGCATTCCTGATTAAACCTGCTTCTTCTGGTGGAATCCATGTTGTCAGGGCACCTGACAACATCCCGGTAGATTTCAGTGAGGCAATGCATTCCTGGGCCAAAAAATAGATGCCAGATGTCCCTTTTTTAGCGCCAAAATCGGTTTCGATCTCGCAGAGAAATTCAAGTGCACGGAGTGAGGGCGTACCATCACGTATCATGCCTCCAAGTGATTCATAGAAAGACGAACGGTTCAGGCTAAAGGTCTTTTTGGCTATCCAGTAGTTAAAGGCTGACAGATCAAGTTCAGTATTGTTAAGTTTTTCCAGAAAATTCATTCAATGCAGCAGCGTATAGCTGTCCTCATCAATGGGTGATATATAATGGGCTGCCAGCGGATCAACCAGTCCGCTGTTGATTTTTCCCAGTAGGTGCTGATTACGGGTCATCCCGCCCAGTTCCCTGTGCCAGTAGGTTTTGGCTTCAATACGACCTTTTTCCCGATACAACTGGAAAAAACGAGCATCCGGGGAGATGACTTCTGCAATAACCGTTCGCCCGCTAACCCCACGCCAGCAGTGTGGGCAGCCTTCATGATTTCGCAGATATACATGGTCCGGGTTACAGAATTTTTCTACCAGACGTCGTTCAGCCTCCGTGCGGCTGGATGCCACGTCATGCCATGGGCTGCGGCAGTGAGGGCATATCAATTGAACCAGTCGTTGACTAAGAAGCCCTATAAAAAGTTGCGGGTCGGCAATCATTCTGGCCTGAACGCCTTCCATTTCCAGGCGCTCGAGGATGTTAATCGGATCGTTCGCGTGGATAGTTGTCAGCATCAGATGTCCGGTCATGGCTGCTTTTATTGCTGTAATTGCGGAATCATGGTCACGGATTTCTCCGTTCAGTATCCCGTCGGGGTCAAGACGTAGCGCTGATTTGATGGAGTCTACCCAGCCTTGCGCAGTGTCCATTACCGCTGTCTGAATCGCACCTGGGATACGTCCTTCGGGAGGTGATTCAATCGTGAAGAGACGGCGGCGTGGAAGAAGAATGCCTCCCGTGTCGTTGAATCCGTATTGTTCCAGGTATGCCGCAGAAGCGGTTCTCAGGGTTGTTGATTTCCCTGATCCCGTTGGGCCTGACAGAGTGATGATACCTTCAGGACGTTGCAGAATGCGGTGGATCGTCCGTTCCTGTTCAGGGTGATATCCAAGCATACTTAACGTGGGTATATGTTTACTGTCATCCTTGATTAGTCGCAGTACGGCATAGAGGCCACCTACACAGGGATAGTGTGAATAACGGGCACCAAACAGCCCCGCCATTTTCAGGAATTTCTCTGCGAGACGGGCATCCTGTGGAACACCGCTGTCAAATTGCGTGCCCTTAATGACATCGGTCATTCCCGAATAAGCTGCTCCAAGTAATTCCAGTCCTTCTTCTTTTTTGACGATATCAAGAAGCTCCAGTTCTCCGTGGACGCGGGCCTCAATATAGGTAAATTCTGTATTATCGCGTCCGGGAGTCATGTGAAGATCTGATGCTCCGAGTTCTGCGGATTTTCTTATGTAATCAAGCACTTTCTTTTGTGCGTCATTGATCCCGGCCTCATTGGAGGTGTTTTGAGCAATATTTCTGCTGTTGAGTGCAGCGATAACATCAAGCGTTGTAAAATCGAAAACATTGATTTTTCCGGGATAGCGTGATCGAAGTAGCGTAAGGTATCGCTGTACAGATGGTATGTGTTTTTTGGCTTCCACAACCTTCACCCGTATATCGCCGTTGGTTTCAGATAGCACTGCGACGAAATCCCGGATATCTTCAGGCGGCAAATCGGTGGTATTGAACATATACATCATCTCATCAAGGTTGAAGGATCTGTTTTGTACCGTTTCGTTCGAGAACAACATTGTCTGGCGAGATTTGTAATACCTGGAAGGGGGTTCCGGGGATTCGTTGTCCCGCACGAACATCAATCGCTGTACCACTGGTTAATGTTATTCTTGCCATTAGATGTGGATGGATACCGTATATTTCCTTCACTTTGGGGAGTGAAGATACCGGGGGTTCCTTGATGGCAAGGATATCTTCATTTCCCTTGTTTCCCGCTATATCCGTATCCGTGATGTTTTCGCCCAATGTGCGTAGTTCATTCAGGGCTTTTTCCCGTGCGACCTGAACTTCATAAAGTACCGTTTCAGCCTGGATAAGTTCGATCTGGAGAAGTTTCAGTGAGGTTTGAACGGGTTTTTGTTGCTCGTTGTTTTCTGCCGTTGCCAATAATGGAAGAGGAAGCATCATGACAGAGAGCAGAACGGCTTTTGTTTTAACGCGCATAAAATTTTCCTGTTAACTGGTAGCGGAGGCGACCTCCGTCAAGAAGCTGCATCGTGACACCTGAAAAGTGAACAGAGCGATTACTGAAGTTTTCAAATAACGCAAAAGGTGGAATATCTGTTTGCATCTCCAGGTCATACTCTTTCCAGGGGGGCTGGATCGTATTTCCTTCATCATCCGTAATACTGTTGTTGACCTCCCGCCAGTCAATTTTTATGCGCATTGACTGTGAAAATGTGGTTAGCTGTTCCTGAAGTGCCGGAACTGTCGGAAGGGTATCAACGCTTAGTGGTGTTTGTGATAGCTGAAAATTAACTGGCAGAGAGAATCCGCCACTGTTTCCTTCAGGCATGACCATAAAAGGGGTGGTCCCGAATATTTCGGTAATGCGAAGACTGAAGTCGCTTACTGTTGTTCCCGCGATATTTGTGTATGAGGCCCGTAAATTACCACTTGTGCCGTTAGCCTGGCATTCTGCCAGCGTAAATCGCCACCCAACGACAGATAAGGGCAGAGAGGACCATGCATGACTGCATCCACGTATGAATTCCCTGTTTTCTGGTTGGCTTAGCCAGGGGGGAGGGGACTGTTCCGCGACGGCTTTTCTTGCTGCTTCTTCCTGGGCTGTTTTTTCTGCCTGCCAGTTCTGGTAATACTGCCAGGCGAACCATGAAGCACCGATAAGGGCTATGAACATCGAGGCTGTAATGAGTTGTTTACCCATCGATACGGGGGTGAATCTGGCATCTGCTGGATGTTTTTTTGCCTCAGTCAGGGTCGTCAGTGGTAATACAGTATGCTTGCCATTTTCTGAAAAAATCTCTGGTTCGTATCGTATCCATCCATTTTCTGGCTCAGTGTTGAGCATGAGGAATGTATTTCTGGCTTCAGCTATCTCATACCGAGTACCAGTGACATCGTTGACAAGTATTTCATTGACAACGGATACAAAACCGTATTTTTTTTCATCGTTGCTACTGGGAACGTCAAAAATGGCATATCCGCCAGATTTAAGAATAGGGCGAATTAACATTGCCAGGGAGTAATATTTCTGAATATTACGAGGTATATCCGCTTCTTTTCTACGGAAAATGGCTACCATTGTATTACTGTCTTTACTTTCATTATCACGATACTGATATGAAAGATAAAAATCAGCATTCTGCGACTGTGCAAATGACCTCACATTCCTGAAACTTGCAGGTTTATTATTCCAGTCAATACCAGTTAGAAAGGCCTTTTTCCCATGTAGAAGAGGTACAGGAATTATTATTTTATGTGTTGGGTCAGACAAAATAACCTCCGTGAAAGTCCATGTTTAATTCTTAATATTTCTGATTACAGAGTTGGAGGCGGAATTAAGCACATTGGGTGTAATCAAAACGACCAGAATCGTGTCGCCGTCTTCGCTGTTAACGCCACCCCCAAGTCCAAAGAAGGAGGGGGTTATTACACCTTGCTTACTGGTTTTCCGGTTTGATTGCTGGAATCCACTCAGAATGACTGTCTGGCCTGATTTCAGGTCAATAGTCTGATTAATTGTTTTCAAATCCACATTCGGTGTTTGTGCTTTACTTCCGCCACTTTCGAACACCTCAAAAGTTGGTTTGTCAGACAGACTCATGGAAAACAGTAATTGCAGGTTTTGTGAATCTGGCTGAATGTAGGGAAGAAGTGTCATATTGAATCCGGTCGTTATTGTTGCCGCATTCAGTGACGTGGACGATCCCACATTGGCGGTGGAATCAGTTGTAACACTTTCAATGAAACCCTGCTGATTGGCAATTTGCATAGGGACGGGGGTCAGGTTTTTAGTCACAGCGGAGTTTTGGGTTACGACACTGACGCTGCCTTGAGACGACAGGGCTTTCAGAAAAGTTTTTGAGCCTGCCAGTTTTCCGTCCACAATGGATACACCACTGGTAATGATATTCTCGGCGGTATTACCAAATGAGCCTCCAAGACTCAGACCGAGATGACCGTCATTGAATACTGCGTTCCAGTCGATCCCTGCCTGTTCCTGGCTGGATTTCTTGATGCTAAGGATTTCAACGTTCAGTACAACCTGACGACTCATTTCCTTATTGCGCTTGTTTACAATCTCCTGAATGCTGTCCAGTACATCCGGGGTATCCGTTACGGTCAGCGAGCCAGTGGACAGGTACATGCGTCCTGTACCTGGTGTCAGCATTGAAGACACTTCGCTTTTCAGATCGTTGTAGAGCGATGATTTCATTTCCACGGTTGTGGTTTGCGTATTTGATGCGTCGCCAGTCATACCGCCAGAACTGGTAGAGCCGCTACTTCCGCTGGAAGACATTGTGCCGCTCACAACTTTTGAGTTGTATGCCACATTGCTGTCCATATATGTAATCGGGAATGAGCGCGTTTCCAGATAGAAGAATGTGATACGACCTTTATCGTATTTCCAGGATATTCCAAGCCGTGAAGATACGGTTTGTAGTAGAGCCGGAAGCCCGGAGATATTCAGTTCCGGGAGTGATGTGCCACCTGAAGAGACGTTTACCGATACTGGCTGATTGCCAACTGAAGCCAGAGGGACCATTCCATTTGTATCTGGTGCCGGAATTGAGCCTGTCATCTGTTGTGTTGAGCCAGTGCCAGTACCAGTACCGTTCAGATAGGTCCAGGCATCGGCGCTAATTCGTACCGGGATATGACAGGTCTGTGTGATGCGTTGTGCGATCTGGCGTAGTTCAATATCTGAACGGGTATTAATCACAATCGGGCAGGGCGGCGCTGATTGCTTTACCTGCTTTTCAATAATTGGCGTTGTATTAATCCATTGTTTTGTTGAGTCCTGGATAACCGGGTTATTACGAATTTTTTTCGCGTATTCAGTCGCTTTTTGTGCGTCTTTTTCGGCTGCAAGTTCATTAGCATTGATTTTTTTGAAGTTTGCACAGCCTGATAATAAAAAAGAGGATATTAATAAACAAAGCAATTTTTTATTCATATTTAATTAACTCCGGTACTGGAATGATAACTGTGCATCCTATTTCATCGTGAGAGCGGGTTAACGATATAACTGTGTCGAAAAGGTTTTGTATCTGCACGCCGCCATCTGAAGGAGTAGTGACAACAATAAGACGTTTGCCACGTTTCCTGGCTGTTTTAATAAATCGAACAATAAACTGAACAACTTTTGATTCCTGTAAGTTGTTACCGATGGCTACACTATCAAGAACCAACGTTTTTTCAGGTGCAGATAAAAAGTCAAAATCATCAAAATTTTCATCGCAAAGATAATGGTGTTTTAAATGTTTAACGTCAGTGTCATTGATTAGCAATTCTGTTAAAAGTGTTGATTTTCCAGTTCCAGTTTCGCCTATAATCAGAATATGTTTTTCAGAGTTTATCAAAACATCAATGGCTTCTTTCATCATATTCATATTCACATTCATATTTATCATATTCAAATGTTTTATTCTCATAATAGAATCCTGTCTTTGCTAATCAATAGTATCTTTATTGCGAGGATTATTCAGATACGTCTGTTTTATCGTGATTATCAAGGTCTGGATTAGTAATCACATTACCTCCGGCAACCATGACTTTTTTTCCTCCAGCTTTAGGGAGATAAATTTCTGCAATTTTTGCTATTTCATCCATGACTTCTTGTGTAAACAGGTTTGGAATGTCAACATGATTGTTACGGGCGATATCCACGCGGCGTTTAAACTCTGGTTCTTCAAACCAGATTATTTTGTTGGCAATAAATGGTCGGCTAAATTCACTGGTTATAATTTCACGAATTGCAATATTTCTGGCTTTATTCTTCTTATCCCGGAGAGACACAATTTCTTCAGGGAGAAGAACAGGACGTTCTATTATTTCATCATTTCGTGTGCGGGAGGTTCCGGTGTTTCCTCCACCGCTCGAAACAGAACGTTTCGAGATTTTCATATCTCGCACGCCAATCTCTTCTGAAATCTTTTTAGCCAGCGAATTTTTTGATTTCGGCGGATAGTAAAGCACAACACCACTGTTTTCAGTAAATGTGGTCCATCCTTCCTGACCGTACATATCGCTTTTTTGTCCTTGTCCTTCATTCTGAAGAATGAACACAAAGCGAAGGTTATAACCAGCTGTAAAACCAACAGCGCGTTCAATGACTTCAGATTTACCCATTGATGTAAACTCATCCAGGAGAATAAGGCACTGGTATTTCAGGTCCGGGTTATGTTCCGGCAGTTCACGACAGTTTTCATTAACCAGTAATGAGAAGAAAAGGTTTACAATTTTCTCATGAGTGATTAAGGCATCCGGTGTCAGACCAAGATAAATTGACATGGGTTTTTTACGAATATCCCGGATATCAAAATCACTGAAATTCGTCGCTTCAGCAGTAACAGGGTTGCTGAATATATTCAGTGGTGATGAAAAGTTCGTTTTTATACTTCCCCTTGTGCGATCTGGTGCTGACATGAACTCAAAGAAGAATGATTTTGTTTTATCGCTAATCCAGCTACGATTTTCAACTTCCTGTCCCATCCATGCGGCGAGATCTTTTCCATTATCGGGAATCGACGTTTTCAGTATGGCGCTGATGGAAACAAGGACGTCCGGTGCATTATGACCTTTGGCTTTCTGGTCCAGGTGAAAACGCTCCTTGTCCAGCAGGTAAAGCCCTAACCCGACAAAAAGGTTGCGTGCAGAATCAGACCATATAGGATCATCACTTGCCGGGATAAGGATTGCGGCAATTTTTGCCAGGTCCGTTTCACGAAGTAAATCACTGCGACTGACGCAATCCAGAGGATTCCAGCGGTGAGAGCGTATCTGTCCTTTAATTGCCTGGTCGATAGTTTCCGCGTATCCGGCGGGCGCAAAGAGAAAGCATTTTTGCCCTAATTCTTTTTGCCTGAATCCGGCTGATAAAAACCAGTTTTCAAGTTTGATATCCAGTATGACCATACTTCCTGGATAGTTTACGCAGTTGGGGATAACAATCCCCACCCCTTTACCAGAACGTGTTGGGGCATAAAGAATTAAAAATTGTTGTCCGGCGAAATAAATAAATTGTTTTTTGTATCTCCCCTTGAACATTTTACCGATGAGTATTGGTGGATGTTTGTAAGGTGATTTTTTATCCGGGAAAAAACCTGATTTACTCAGGTCCATGTCAGTTGCGAGTCGGGCGTCACCGTAGATGACTTTTTTAGGCATAATCCCAATAACGACAATTAACATGAATATGGCAAAGAATATTAATGGAACGCTGAATCCAAACCATGCCATAAAAACGAGTTTTTTATATTGTGGGTTGCCAGAAAATGTTGAGATTACAGAATGGAATGTATCCCACTTGAGCAAAGACATATCAACGGATGAATATCTTAATGCTGTGTATCCACCGAGATAGTTTGAGGCTATAAGCACACCCACAAGAAGCAGTAACAGGAAGAGAATTAACCCCCCCGTCTTTTTTGCATCCATAGTTATCTCCAGAATTTACATTGTGCTCAAAAAGCGATTTTTTTCTTCGGGTTCGTAATACAGTTCAGTCATTCTGGTATGGTTGAAAAAAAGAATGACATCAATTGATGTTTTTATCGTGCGCATGATGAGGTCCATATCAACAGTCATACCAACATCAGATTGTTTTACAATACTTGCCAGTCGTGAAAATGAGGCATAAGTATTATTAGCATGAATGGTACTGATTGAGCCTTCATGCCCTGTATTAAGCGCCTCCAGATAACTCCATGCTTCGTTACCCCTAAGTTCAGCAAGAAAGATGTGATCTGGCTTTAATCGCATACACGCTTCAATGATTTCCTTCGCTTCAACGGTATTTTTTTTGTAGAAAAGCCGGATGTGGTTTGGATGCAGCGGCAGAGACATTTCCGGTACATCTTCAACGGTTATATAACGCCGTTCAGGTGGAAAGATATCTGCAATTGCCTTTGCTATAGTTGTCTTACCGGAGCCAGTCCCACCGACGATTAAAAAATTAAGACGGTCTTTAACTGCCTCTCTTAAAAATTGAGCTTTAGATTGACCATCTGGACGCCGGGATAATTCATACAGGTAGCGTTGCCGTTCAGTCAGGATGGCTTCGTGTTTCGTCGCAATCCTGACATTATCAAAACGCCCTGTTCGGACATAATCATCTATAGTAAAGCGCGTTAATGATGGCTTACGGATAGATATCACAACGCTGTTATTTTCTGTTGCAGGTGGAATGATGATTTGTCCACGTTCCCCACCGGGAAGAACTACCGATGCAATGGGATTATCATGGCTAAGTGGTATTTTTATCTTTGATAAGTTCGTCAGAGTTTTGGCAAGTGTCATTAAATTATCAAAAGTCGCGTCTGGCGCATCTTTAGATTCCCAGCCATTTTTCCCTTCAAACCATATTGTTCCTGGTTTATTCACGGATATTTCTGTGACATGTTCAATATCAAGAACTGATTTGATTCCCGTCATTTCAAGATATCGTCTTGCGGTTTTACTGTTATCTCGTGGTTGTGATGTATTACTGGTATCTCTGGTGTTATTCATATCAATTGCTCTGAATTACTGAATTACTGAATTACTGAATTACTGAATTACTGAATTACTGAATTACTGAATT
>ERZ779896.1477-NODE-1477-length-19584-cov-3.975831_pt1 | contig 19584 bp, 15 predicted proteins | sample MGYA00511067_ERZ779896 | MGnify/ENA primary metagenome ERZ779896 (study PRJEB29588, sample SAMEA2161597) | human gut metagenome | biome: human gut; feature: human-associated habitat; material: faeces | place: Denmark | collected 2008/2010 ... | reverse complement strand
TTCGCCGGATGAGAAGGCGTTTCCATTGCGGGTTCTGCGCATGACCTACGAGGAGAAATCCATTTTCGACAATAAAACAGCCGGACAGGATGGTGCGAAATGACTTACAAAGGCATCCATGAAATCTTGAAAAAAGCGTTTGTGATCTATGTGCCGCTCTCGCTGCTGACACCGCTTCTGATGTATCAGTGGCGGGACAACAACCGTCTGATTCTGATGGATCGGGCGAACAGTTATCATATCACGGAGTATACCTCCGATCAGCAGCTCCGGCAACTCTATGAGTATCAGGTCAAACAGGCGGTTTTCGCTTTTCTGATGCGCAATCCGAACGGTTTCGACAACCGGGAACTGCTGGATGCGATGTTCGTCGGAACAGCCAGACAGGAAGCGCAGAAGCAGTTCGCATCGGAAGCGGCGCAGTTCAAACAATATAAAATGCACCAGAAACCGGAAGTGCTGAACATCCGGATTCTGCGGGCGGATCGCCGCAGATCGTTTGCGCGGGTGAGCGGACAGTTGATCCGCTACTATGTCACGCCGCACAACGAGCAGCGGACCTTTACATTGGAGTTTGAGCTGAATCTGGAACTTCAGGTCAACTACGATACCGCCAACGGCAGCCGCTATCCGTTCATCATCACCAACATGAAATATGCACAACTGGAACATCAGGAGACTCAGAAATGAAGCTGTTATCATCACTCGCTCTCGCATTTTTTGCCGTCATTGCCGTGATGGCGAATGAACCGACACCGGAGGAGGTCCGGCTGCAGAATCAATATATCGAATACCGGTTGATGCAGGGAGAAATTTACCGTATCTGCGTCAAGATGAACGATGGCGTGACCACAATTCAGTTTCCGTCCAGAATTTCGGAAATCGCCGGGAAGAATATCAGCGTCGACGGCAAGGGAACCGATTTTCAGATCGCGGCGCAGCCCGGTTCCTATTATTTCAATGTCTCTGCATTGAAACCGGGCGTTTCCACGACGCTGACCGTCACTTACAACCGCCAACTTTACATTCTCTATCTGATCCAGTCGGACAAGGAGGCGTATGCTTCGGTGGTGTTCGGCAAAAGTTCCGGCAGGCGGAATTTTACAGACAACGTCGTTACCAGCACGCCGAAAGTGACTCCCGCAAGGCTGGTTTCCCTGATCGACATGGCGAAAAAGTATGACGTATTGAAAGAGACTTATCCGGATTCACTTGCAGGCGTGGAGCGGGCGCTTTTCAGGAACCGTTACCATTGCGGCAAGTATGACATTCATCTTGATGAAGCGATCCGGTTCGAGGAAGAGGACACGATCATTTTCAAGTTGCGTCTGGCCAATCTGACGGAGAATGAGATCAAATATGACAAGCACTCCTTTTCCGCTCATGCGGGGGACGGCATCTATTATATGAGCGTTTCCGATGCGTCCGGGATTATGCCGCCGAAATCGGAAACATATGCCTGGTTCGGCATTACCTCCACTCCGCGCGGCGGTCGCAACAACCTCAAGGCCGACAACGACTGGCTGATTGCCCTGACCACGCAGGAAATGCACCTTGAAAATATTCAATCCGTCAAAAATGAACTCAAGGAAAAAGAGCGCATTGAAGCGGAAAAGGCGGCATTGCTGAAAGAACAGGCAAAAGAGGCCGAGAAAAAGATTCAGACCGCGGAGCAGCTGATGAAGGAGCTGAAACGGCAGCAGGAGGAGTTCGCCCTCCTGAAAGCGGAAATGGAACACTCTTTTGCTGAAATTCAGAGAAGGTTGGAGGCGGAAAAAGAGGAGACGGCACAAAAACTCCAGAATGCCGTTCAGCTTGAAGAAGATGCCAGAGAAAAGGCAAAGCAGATGCTTGAGAGTGCCGATCAGCGTCTGAAAGCGGAGATCAAGACCGCTGACCTGATTCGTCGGGAACTTGATAAAGAGATTGAGGAACGGAAAGCTCAGAAAGCCGATCTTGAACGGGAAATACAGGAAAAATCGGTCCTCGAAACACAGAATGCCGCAGTGTCCAGTCTTAAATCCATGCGGAAGCAGACGCAGGAAAACGTCCGGGCAATTCAACAGCGAACGGAAGATACGGTCCGCAGATGGAAGCCGTCTGACGGCAACGGAGGAAAATAACCATGACCGGCACTGAACTCGTCAACATCATCAAATCGCCGACATCGAAAATCGTGATGTTCGGCACACTGCTGATAACCGGTGCTCTGATTCTGGTTCCGATGCTGAACCGGAACGAAGATCCGAATTCCATCGTTCAGGAAACGGAGCTCCGACAGGAAGAAAAGGCGCCGCTGGACATCGGCAGTGATATTCCCCGCTTCAAACTGGATCGGGATTCGGATTCCGGAGCTGCGGCTGAAACGCCGCCTCCGGTCATCGGCGACAGCCGTTCGCCCAAACCTGCCTTGCCGAAAGGCAGCGGAAACACTGCAAGAGAAAACGCCCGTCAAAAACTTGCGGAACGTAGCGAACGGATTCCGCGTGAACGCGATCTTGCCTCAATGCTCGGCATCAAAAAGGATTCGCAGGCGAATGCGCGAGGCAACAGCTTTCAATCGCGGATTTTCGTTCTCAGCGCCGCGCAGGGAACCGCCGAGGCAAAAGACGATACGTTCCTTTCTTCCCGCTACGCTCCATTCGGGCGGCTGCTGGACTGCAAGCTCGTGAATACTCTGGAGTCCAACGTCGATGGCACTCCGCTGATCGCCATTGTCATCAAGGATCTCTGGTGGACCAATGCGCAGGGAGAGCGCAAGCTGATCATTCCCGCTGGAACGGAAGTTCACGGCAAGATGGGCTCGTGCGTCCGCAACCGGATGATGAGCGACGGCAATTTCATATTGGTCTGGCAGATCACCTCCGGTCAGGTCGGCATGGAACTCCAGCTTCAGGGGCGGGTGCTGGAAAAATCGAATCAGGCAGGCGACAAGAGCAAAGCCACCATTACCGATATGGCGGCGGGGATTCCCGGCCGCGTGATGGGCAACGCGAATCTGAACGAGATGCTCCAATACACGATGGCGTTCGCCCGCGGGCTTTCGGAAGGTTTTGAAACGACCAAGACCTTTGACAACGGTTCAACCATTGTTACCGAAAACGACGGCTCCACGAAGAATGCGCTTGCCAAAGCGTTCGAGAGTCTTTCCAACGTCGCGCTGGAAAACATCACGGACAAAATCTCGAAAGAGTCGTATTACATCCGCGTGCCCGCCGGAACGGAGTTTTACCTCTATATTGAGCAGGTGACGGATGTGGAAAAGGCCGCGATCGCGGACACAGTGTTGAACAATCTCGAACAGGTCAAACTTGTCCGGGAACAGAAAAACAGCTCCGCCGACGCTTCGGTTGAACGCGCTTCACAGCTTCACGACGCGCTCGGCGGAGTTTTTCCGAAATCACTCCAAAAAGAATTGAAAGGGATTCGTTGAAATGAAACAGAACATGATCGCACTTCTCGCCGGACTCTCCGCTGCCGCTCTGGTCGGCTGTCAGTCAAAACCGGAAACGCCTGAACCGAAGGAATACACCTCCGTGCCGCTCTATATGGCGGGACAGGAAATTCCCGGAGATTCGCAGGAAAAGTATCTGACCAACGCCTCGGTGAAAATGTATTCGGTCGGCCGTCTGGTCGATCCCGGTTCCGGCACCATGCGCGAAGCCGGAACGGTCTACCGGATTGAGACTGCTCCGAAGTGGAATCTGATTCCGCAGTATGACGCCAATCCGGAGAGTTTCGCCAGACGGAAATTGCAGGAACAGTATGCGGATTCGATGCTCGGGCAGATGAACCGTTCGCTTTCCGAAACGCGGGAGGTCAAACATGGGCTTGACACACTTCAGAGGAATATGTCGGAAATCGACCGCAAGCATCAGGTATTGGCAGAGGAAAACCTTCTGCTGAAAAAAGAACTCAAAAAGCAGAATGAGAATACGGTCAGTCTGCTGAACGGAATCAAGAAAATGCAGAAATACATCGAATTGCTGGAACAGCGTCTCAACGACCGCAATACCATGAACTTCGGAGGACAGAAATGAAACAGCGGATTGCTTTTGCCCTGATCATAATCGCCTTTGCCATGAGCGGAGCATTGCATTACAGGGAATACCGGAAGTCTCAGGAAATTTCCGACATACTCCGTATTCAGGCGGAAATCGAGTTCAAACGCACTTCATTGATGGTCGTTTATCAGGAGGTGCTGCAAAGCGTGGTAAAAGAACTTGACACGATGAAACACGGCAGAATCGAAGCGGAAAGTCAGGAGCTTTCCAGGCTGCTTGATTCTCTCCCGGATGAAATCGAACTTCAGGAGGCGCAGCCATGAAACGGATGCTGATCTTTATTGCCGGAACCAAAGGAGGCGTGGGAAAATCCTTTGCCTCCGCGATGCTGGCGGGGGCGGCTGAGGATCTCGGACTCTCTCTGAGCGTTTATGATACGGACAATGAGAACCGGACGCTCGCCACGCTGATGAAGGAGCATTGCAGATTTCTGGATGAACAGAAAGAAACTTATCCTCTGGATGAGGTCATCAACAGCCTTTATGAATCATCGCCTGTGACCGTCACCATTGTGGACATGAAAGCCGGAACCAGCCGTTCGACGCAGGAATGGTTCTCGTCGGTTCCGTGGGATGCCCTGCGGAAAATTGATGTGGATGTTTACGTGGCAGGCTGTGTGACTTCCGATCCGGATTCCGTCAGGACGTTCGGACCGTGGCTGGAATATTTCCATAACATTGATTTCCCGGTGCATTATCTGCTCATCAAAAACGCGAAGGACGGAGACAACTTTTTTGTCTGCGACTCCCTGCTGGAACCGGGAATGCGGGAAATGGAATTGGATTACAGCGTCTTTTTCATATCACCGATTGAACAGGAATACATCGGCAAGCTCAATAACAATGACATTCTTCTGCGGGATTATCTGCACGGCAAAGGCCCCAAAACACTTCTGCCGACCATCATGCAGAAATCGCGCCTGCGAAACCATTATTACGCAATCACCGATCAGTTCATTGAGTTTTTCGCTTCCAGAATGGAGGCAAATGAACGGACTGAATCCCGTCAGAAAATTCTGACATCCGTACAAAAACGGATTGCGCTCCGTTCGGGAGCACAACCCGATGAACACGAAAAAGAAGAAACAACAAAATCGAAAGGGAACTGAAGATGGCAAGAATGAAACCGCAAATGACGCCGGAACAGCAGACCGCCTATCGTCAGGCGGTCGCGCAGAAAGTGATCGACTCGATTCCGTATGAAAAATATTGCGCGATCACACCGGAACAGGCCGCAAAACAGATCAAGGCGTGGGAGAAATCCAAAGCTGTCGATTTCAATCAGCCCCCGTCAAATCACCGCAATGTTCCGGCACCGGAACGGGCGGTGCCGGCGAAAGCTCCGGAAGCTCCTTCCGGAGATGGATTGCGCACCCGTCACCAGCTCAACGAGTTTGTCCGGCTAGTCAAAGACGGGCGGCTGAATCCGATTTCCCGCGATAAATGGGCGACGATTTCCTCCAAAGAGATGGGCAAACTCATTTACATCGGGCAGCAGCGCGAGAAAAACGGCGAGCTTGCTCCGGCACGGGATCAGCAGGATCAGGGGAAAGAACCGGAAAAGCAGGCGAAGGCTCCCCGGAACAGAGCGCCGCGTCCCCGTTCACGCGGCAATGATCTGGATATGTGAGTCCGGTGAAAGGAGAGATACGGTATGGCGGAACCGTTCAATTTTGAGTTGATTCTCATGGATTTTCTGAAATATATGCCGGAAGCGAAACGGCACGACTACGAGCTGATGCTCCGGCGTTGCAATTTCAGCGATCCCGCTGATCCGATGTTTCCCGTCATGCTGTTTCTTCTGTTCTTTCAGGATAATCTCGCCGACCGGATGGAGGAGTTGACGGAAGAAGTGAAAGCGCAGAAAATGATTCCACCGACGGAACACGCTGCTGTTGCGCCGGAACGGAAATCCTGCAGGAAAATCGTGGTTACGGTTCTGCTAGCAGTTCAACTGATGTTGACCGTTTTCGGCGTTTTCTGCCTGACGTTCCGGGATTTTCCAAGTCAACCAATCATGAATCCCGCCCTTTCGCATTCCAGCGAGATTCAGAAAATCAACCGCTATTGGGATGCGAAACTGCAATATGCACAGAAAGGAAATTTTTGTATGAACCGGCTTGATCTGATTCCCGAAACGGAATTCATGGGAGCTGTTTTGCTGATTCTCATTTTTTTCCTGGGGCTGATGGCGCTTCAAATCATCTGGCTTGTTCTGACCGTTCGCGGTCTGCGCAACAGCGAGAAACGGTTGGATGAAGCGACCGGACGGCTGCATCGCAACCTCACGCAGCAGAAGAAAACGGAGGAACTCATGGCGTTCCTGAACGGTCCGCCGCCTCCGGTTCCGCCGAATACGCCGCTTCCCGACCTCACGGTTCCGGCTTCAGTTCCAGTTCCGAAGCAGCCTCCCGTTGCCGATGACACGGCATGGAGCAAAAAAGAAGCGGAAGAGGAACCAGTCCCGGAATCGCCGGAACAGAGCGAATCGGCAGAAGGGAAAACCTCATAGAAGGAGTTGAAGAATGTCCATCATGACCGAAGATCAGGTGAAACTCCTGCACAAATTACAGATGGCGGAAATCCCCGCATTCAAAAACATCAATCCGCTGACTCTTCAGGAGGACGAGGCGCGCGATCTGTTCCGCATGAATCTGCCGCCTTTGGAGTGGATCAATGCGGCAGCGCAAAATGAAAAGCATGAACTCATCGAAAAGCGTTTTATCGGCGTTTCCGAGAACAACTGCCGTGAGCAGATGAAGGATTGGCTGGAGAAAGAGAATCTGACTTTGCTTCAGCAGCCGAATCCGCAGTTCGGCGCGGGAGAAGCATGGCTGGAATATTTCTCCCAGCCGCTCAAGTCCGTCAACTTCAAAGCATTGAGCGATCATTTTGATCGCTGGGAAATCCCGATACCCAGGATTCCGGTTTCGAAGGATCAGCAGGAGGTACTCCGGCATAAGGCGCCGGTTCCTGCGCAGGAGATTTATACCCGTCTGGATGCCGAAGAACTCAAACAGGAGTTACAGAAATTGCGCAGCGGCAAAAGCGTTTCCGAAGGGATTCAATTCGGATTCGCTCCCGGTGATGTCGGAACCTTTGAAGAAGACACTACGTTCCATACCTTCCTTTCACCCCTGAGTGCTCCGTCCGTCAAGGAATGGGAACGGCTTGCCAGGAGTCTCCCGGTGGAAGAACTGGTCGGACAGGTGCAGGTCGATACCGTTTTGTCGGATGTGGAACGCAAACCCTATTATGCACTCCTGTCGCCGGAGGAGTTGCAGACGGAAATCGAATATTTTCAGGCGAACGGCGAGTTCCGTAACGGGATTGAAATCGGTTATGCGTCAGGCGGCAAGCCGAAGGCGGAAAAATCCGTCGAGCCGCTCGTCACGGAACTTTCCGATGAGGAGCTGGACCAGCTGGAAGCCGGAACGTTTGCGGATCGGAGCAAACTGCGCGGGCAGAAGCTGCTCGGTTTTTCCAAAGCGCAGGAGATTCCGGTGTTCCGGCGAATGAGTCCGGAAGAACTGCAAAAAGAGCTCGACTTATTTGCGGAAAGCGGTAAATTTTCCAGTCCGGATATTTCTGTCGGGCATGTTCCGGAGCGGGAAACGCATAAGAAAGAGTTCCATCGTCCGTTGGTCCCGCTGTCCGAAAAAGACCTGTCCGATCTTGCTGCGGGCAAGACAATCCGCAATCAGGACATCCTGCTTGCGCAGAAATTGGTCTGCCGGACGCCGCTGATACCCGGAACTCCGGTCTATGAAAAGAAATTTTCCGCTTTGGAACTGGCTTTTGATGACTGTCCGCAGAAACGCCTTGAAATCTACGCTCAATACCGCAAGGAACAGGATGAACGGGCGTTGAATAAGGTCACACCGGAACTGCGGGCACAGATCAAGGCATTGCAGGAGTCCGGCAAAGGACCGAAAATCGACCGGGAGAATTATCTTGCCTTTACGCGCAAAGACGCGGAAACATACATCCGGGAGCATGAGAAAAATCCAGAGAACACCTTTACGCCGACTGTATATCCCAGGCGGGCGGTTCCGAAGAATGAAGCGTTTCCGCAGTTCAAAAAATCCAATCTGTTCTCCCAGCCTCAAGCCGATTACCTGCAGCGCTCCATTCTCCGCGATCTCGCGGCGGAAGGGCATATTGCTTCTCCTGAAACCGTGGGGGAGTTTCTGGAGAAGCTGGAATTCATAACCGATGCGCAGGCAAAGGAATTGATCAAACCGCATCTTGGCAAATCCGCGGGAACCGGTCTCCTGAACCAGTGCCGCGCCTACATGGAAAGCGGCAAGATTTTCAATGAAAAAGAAATCAAAACCATCGCCGATGTACAGCGGCTTTATCAGGTGAATCGTGGAATGGATTTTGACAAGAAAGCCGCGCTGAAAGATCTGATCGAAGGCGGTTACATCCAGTCCAACGATGCTCTGGCAAAAATCAAATTTACCACCGAGTTACAGGATGACGCCCTGATCGCCAAATACAGCGATGCTAGAATCGGCAGGAATCTGCGCGCCCGGATCAATGACTTGATCGATGATGCAAAAATCGGGCAGATTGCGGATGAGGATTTTCTGCAGATGAGCATTTCCAAAGGAATGCAGATTATTGCCGCCAATGCGGAAATTGAACGCTACAAACATCCGATGGCAACGCCGGGACAGATTGCTCTGTTGCAGAAAATGGAACAGCGCGGTCAGATCGACCTGCATAAAATCGACCTGACCAGGTTGTGCTTCCGGACCGCCGACCAGTGGATCAAGCAGAACATCAACAATCCCGCGCGGAATACGTACAATCCCGAGGCTCCGGCGACCACAAAACAGAGAGGTCTTTTAACGTTGCTGGTCAGAGAGAAGCTGATCAAAAACATTCCGTATCCGGAGTGGCGGGATATGACGGTCGATCAGGCGTCGAAGCGAATCTCCTCCGTTCCGCCCCGGCTTTTACAGCAGGCGATAGAAAGGCAAAATGCTCCGCAGCGGAATGTTTCGCCTCGCCAGAGAACCTCAATGGAACGATAAACGGGGAAAATGTGGCATGAAGATGAGTCCGATGCAGAAGTATGCGATGCGCCTTTTGATCGCGAGCGGACAAATACGGCTCCCTGATCGCAATGCCTGGTCGCAGTTGACCTCGGAAACGGCGGCGGAACAGTTGCGGAATTTCGGCGGAGTTCAGGCCATTCTCAGGAATACTGTTTTGCCGCAACGGAGCTCATCCACAGGAGAATCGCGGCTTCCCGCCTCGAAATCCATTCTGTTTTCTCCGAAGAAATCTGAACTTGAACGCTGAAAAGGACCTCCGGCATGGCTATGAAAAAAAGCATTCTTGATGAAATCATCTTAAATATCGAAGGCAATCCGTGGACGGTTCGCGACGCCTGTACCGGTTGCATCGTGTTCGGCATGACCGGCTCCGGCAAAAGTTCCGGGCCGCTTTACAAGATCGCACACAAATTTCTGACGCTCGGTTATGGTGGTGTGGTATTCTGCGCCAAGCCGGATGAAGCCGATACCTGGAAGAAATATGCCGCGAAAGCCCATCTGGACGATGATCCGCGCAAGCCAAGCCGGACCGGGGATCTGCTCTTTTTGAGTCAGCTGACCTTCAACTATCTCGACAGTGAGGCGAAACGTGCCGGACGTGGAGGCGGGCAGGTCGAGAATCTTGTCAATCTCTATCTGGAAATCGTCAATATGGGCAAGGACAAGCGCAATTCCGGCGGCGGCAACGAGGAGTATTGGAATAACGCCGTCAAGCAGTTGTTACGCAACGCCATCACGATTCTGCAAATGGCACAACAGCCGATCAACATTGAAAACATCCATGAAGTCATTGTCTCCGCTCCTTCTGCTTCTTCCGAAACAGTAGAAGAAAAAGGTTACTGTTCCAATTTATTGGATGTGGTTATTCCAAGAGAATTTTGCGATACGCCGGAATATCAGATTGCCCACACCTTTTTCTATGAGGAATTCGCCTACCTTGACGAACGGACCCGCTCCAACACGATTTCCTCCTTTTCCGTTGCCGCAGACTCCATGCAGCGCGGGGAACTGGCACGCTGTTTTTCCGCCGAACAATCGACGCTTCAACTGGAAGACCTCTATCGCAAGGGAAAAATCCTGATTGTCGATTACGATGTCAAATCCTGGGGACGGATCGGGCAATACGCCGCCGGCATCATCAAATACTGCTTTGAGTCCATGATCGAACGTCGGGAAGACATTGCCGACGACAATGCCCCGCCAGTCTTTTTATGGGCGGATGAATGCCAGTTCTTCAGTCTTGAATACGATCAGAAGTTTCAGACGACCGCCCGTTCCAGCCGGACGCTGACCATGTATGCAACTCAAAATCTCGGCAACCTTTATGACGGTTACGGCAAGGAAAAAGCCTCCTCGCTTCTCGGCAATCTTGGCACAAAATTCTTTTGTCAGAACGGCGAATTCGAGACGAACGAATGGGCTTCCAAATCCATTGGGCAGGAAATCATCATCCGTCAGTCCAAGACCTACGGCGATTCCAAATCATCGTCGATGAAAGGCGACGACAACAAGTCGCTGTCCTATTCCGAAGGCTATAACGAACAGAAGGACTACCGTGTCGATCCTGCTGATTTTTCCACGCTCCAGACCGGCGGGCCGCGCGGTCAATGCAAAGTCGGATTCATTTTCTGGCAGTCGGGACGGATTCTGAACAACGGCAATGTATTTGTTCGTTCCACCATCGAGCAGGAATGCCGCCGCGTCTGCGGAGCGAAGCTCGTGCGGCATTGCCCGAAAGTTCCGACCATCGGCAAAGGCGAGTACATCGGTGAATATCGGATTCTGCTGCCGAATGATTATTTCTGTTTTATCGCATTTCTGCTGTCGTTGGCGTTTCCTCTGACGGGATTTTTTCTTGTGCTTACGAACCGGGACATTCTCATCGGCTATTTCAATGACGTTTTCTATTGTTGTGTCAGCACGCTCTGCTTTTACATGTGGAGCGTGGTTCTGGATATTTTCTGCGCCTGCCTGAGCCGGACTCCGGCGATTCTCAAGGCTCTGTTTTCCGGCAGACCTCGCAGGGAGCAGAAGTATCTGAAAGCCGTCATCTGGCAGGACGCGGTTCTCGGCTATTACGCGATCTGCATCGGCATGACACTCTGGTTTCAATATCATCTTTTCGACTTCAAGCAGCTTGGAATCGTGCTGGCATGGTGGACGGGACTCTGCATGTTCTTCCGCTTCCTGCGCTCTTCCGGAAAACAACCAATCAAACCATAGTGAGGTAAAATATGTTCAAATCCACAAAAGAAGCAATGCAGTTTCTGGACGGTCTCAAGCCGTATCTGAAATCACGGATCATCGGTCAGGATCATGTGATAGACGCCATTTCGGAGAAACTCCGTTACTGGTATCTGGGAATCAGCAATCCGAACAGGCCGACGGTCTTTTTCTTCCTCGGACCGACTGGAACCGGTAAAACTGAAATCATCCGGGAGACGATTCATTATCTCTACGGCGATGAAGAGGAGAAGCTCCTGCGGCTGGATATGTCCGAATTCGGCGAAACTGCCGGTGCCGATGTCGGTAAAAAACTGGTCGGTTATACCGAAAAGGAGCCGGGACGACTGTATGATTTTCTGGAAAAGAATACGGAAGGGGCAATCCTCTACGATGAATTTGAAAAAGCACACAAGGATATGGCGAAATACATGCTCCAGCAGATCGACGCCGGGCGTGTCACGCTCTGGAACAACAGAACCTACGATATTTCCCGCTTCCTGCTCTTTTTCACCTCAAATGTCGGCGCGGAAATCTTTCAGGGAAACACGCATCTTTCGATGGCGCGCAAAACGGAAGCCGCCTGTCAGCGGCTCGTGATGATGTTCAATTCACCGGAATTTGTTGCCCGCTTCGGCAAATTCGGCTACGGGATTTTCGCCTTCAACAGTCTCAAGCCGGAACATCTGCGTCAGATCACCCGCAAATTCATTGACGACAAGCTCCAATATTTCCGAACGATCCGGGAAACACAACAGGATCGTTCCGGCTTCCTTCTGCCGGAAAACATGAACGTCCTCGGCTACTCTCCCGAAGTCGTGGATTTTGCTCTTTTGCAGACCAATACCACCAAAAACGGCGCCCGCGAGATCCGTGACATCGTCGAACGTATGCTCAATCAGGCATATGATCTTGCACTGGTTCGTGATCCCAGCGGTAAAAATATGACCGGCTATCTCAATATCGCCCCCGTTATGGAGAATGAAATTCCCCGTGAAGCTGTTGTTCTGCAGCATGAAATTCCCGCGAACTGCATTCGCATTATATTGGATTGAGAGGTATTTATGGTAAAAATCATTGAACGCATCACATATCGTGATGATGATACGCTGGAAAATACCGAGAGAAAAATCGAGATTCCGGGCAGAGTTGTCGGCAGTCAAATGACAGCCGGAGTCCTGAATATCATGGGATGGCATCTGGTCATGATTGACCGGGAGCATCTCACCAGCGTTCAAATTGATGGTGAGAACGAAAACGACCTGCTGGAACTGAAAAGGCTGCTGGAAAAAACAACCATGAAAATTTCCATTCAGGTCAAGTTGAATCTGCCGGATTTTCTGTAGAATATTTTCACTTGCTGCTTTCCGTGTGTGGCACTATTCGGAAAGCAGCAAAATTCCTTATCGGCTGACAATACGCAGATTGTCGAATTTCGCCAGCTCCGCTTGGGTTCCTGTAAAATAGGTCGCAGTAATTTGTGTATTTTTATCTATACCATATTGTTTTTTTCTTCCGGTATTGAGCAGGGAAAGTTCCCATTTCGGCATCCAGATCCGGTTGGAAGAACGAATACGCGGCAGGCTTACATTTCCATAAAGAGTATGAAACTCAACCCGGTCAACATAGATTGTTGCTGTAATCCGGGCGTCATTCAACAATCTTTCATATACCCCTTGTGGGAGACTCCTGTTCGCAAGATCATTAAAATGACCGACAAGAACATTTTTCTCCAAATCCTGCAATGCATCCTTATTCAGATTGCTGTTTTTCAAAAGAGTTACTTTTTTCTGTAATTCAAGACGTCGGCTCCTGTTCCGAATCAAGAGATTGCGTAACTGTTCCTCAGTTGCAAGACCATCCAGAAACATTTCATGAAGCTGTTCTTCTTTGATCGCCAGGTTTTTCAGCTCCACATCATACTTTTCCAGTTCATTCTTATCATTCAGGATTTCAAGGGCTTTTCTATGCCGTTCAATCAGAGCAATAGAAAGCAGTGGATAAACGGCATCATAGAGAGCCGGTTCCCCGCGTAATCCGGACTCAAAACGAATTCGGCTGTTACGGCAATTGACATGACTGCGGTCAAGGGTTCGTTTATTGCAGCTGTAGTAAATCTTTCCATGTTCCAGCTGACAGATCAACTTGCTGCCGCATTCACCACAGTAAAGTTTGCCGGACAATGGAAGCCAGTGTTTTTTCGCCTTAACATGGTAATCTTTCCGTTTTTGCGAGATGATTTTCTGAACCTCCTGCCACTGCTCAAACGAGATGAACTCCTGACCGGTAATCTGGACATTTTTGATCAGTTCTCCCTGACTGTTATATTGATAGCCGCAATAAATCGGCTGTTTTGCAATGGCATAAATGGAGCTTTCATAGAAAAAGATGTCTTTCCCCCAGCGTTCGTTGCAATCACGGATGATGGCACGGTAAGGACGATAGGCGCAGATATTGTCGTAGACGAAGCGGATGATTTCAACCCATTCGGGGATCACCTCAAGCTTTCCATTGCCAAGATAGCGAATCCCGTGCATCTTGGCATCGCTGCAAAGTCTGCCGCTGTCTTTCTTGATCCGGAAAGCATTGATGCTGTTTTGCCGTTTCTTCTGCAAATCTTCATACAAAATCTGATTTTTGATCAGTGTAATCAACTGTTGATCGAATTCACTCAAATCAATCGTTCCGCCCTGAACCTGCAAGACTTTGACATTGTTTTCCTTGAGGTGCTGGTTGATATGACTTTCCAGAAAGCTTCCGTTGATCGGACGATACAGCCGCGTCAGCTCATTCACTAATACAAAATCAACTTCGGGTAGTTTTTGCAGAACTTGACAAAGTCCCAAGCGGAAATCCTTTTTGGCACTTTGACTGAAAGCCCATTTCATGTATGCCTTGTCCAGCCGGGCAATATCTTCTGCGCCAACCGGATAAGTTTCACCGCTGCTGTTCAAATCTTTATAAATGCCAATCACTTCAAGTTTTTCTTTTGCCGCCAGTTTCTTACAGTTGGCGATCTGCGCCTCCACCGACTCAGAAAAATCATCCTTCCCGCTGCTTTGCCGTGCATAGATCAACGCTTTCATTGTTTTTGCTCCTCATACTACTTGTTTTAATATACACCATATTGTATATTTAACAAGTAATTATTATCGTGATTGCAATCATCGCGATTCTCGCGGGAATGCTGCTGCCGGCGCTGAATGCCGCGCGGGAAAAAGCGCATGGAATCAGCTGTGTCTCCCAGGCGAAACAGATCGCTCTTGCCGGCAACATGTACAGCAATGACTTTCAGGGACGTGTTCCGCTCGGCATGTGGTCTGATTCATCCGGCAGCACCAATTATTTCCGTCTGCTGCGTGACAACAATTACGTCACAGGCAAAGTCATGGCATGCAAGTCCTCCCTGCGTGACATCTATCACGACACCAACGCAAGCCGCCCTCCGGTCGGAACTCTGCTGAGCTATCAGGTCAATGCCCTGCTTGCCGGCGGCATTACCCCGTCATGGGCGGTCGGGACCAAATCCAATAAAAAACGCGACAGCATCAAAGAGCCTTCCCGCACCATTGAATTCCGTGAATCAAACTGGGACAACAGCAAGATGATCCACAAACTCGACAGTGTGGAAAACATCTGGTATCTCTGTTACGTTAAAGGCGGCAATGAAAGAGGACTGCTGTTCACCACTGCCAGCCGACGGCATTCCAAAGCAGGAAGCGTCGCCATGGTGGACGGCAGCGCGGCACTGCTGAAACCCCAGCAGTTCATCCCGGAGATGGTGAAAGGCAGAGGCGCCTGTCTCTGGTATTGAACAGGAAACAAGAACCATAAACAGAAGAAAGATCAGCAAAATGAAGTATTTTTTATTATCCGCCGCAACTCTTTTCTGCGGTTTTGCAGTCATGGGCGATCAGACATTCACGCAGGATAAGATGAATGTCCGCTACATGCGCGGCGCTTCGGTGGCAGACGACCCCACCGCGCCCTCCGGCAAAGTTGCCAGAGTTGGACGCGACTGGAGCATACAGTGGTTTCTGGAACCCCGGAAACCGGTTACGATGGATTATACCAGGACTTACGATGTGCTTGCGCTCTGCAAAGGAGACTTCAGAATGGGTATTTACGGCGTTCAGCGTTCCGGCTACGTTGCACCCTATCGAATGATTTCGACTCCGGCATGGAAGCAGATCCGTCTGGTTCGTGACCGGATTCATCCCCGCGATTACCTGACCACCGACGGGATCGGCAAACCCGGCAGCGTTGCCGCTGTCACCTTTGTCGAACATCCGCTGAGCCCGGAAGAACTTGCGGTTCAGAAGGAAAATCTCCCTGCCGTTCATATTGATGCGGAACAGTCTGCACAAATCTGTTTCCGGGGAGTTTTCGAACAGCCGGTGGAACTGCTGACCGGTATGGGCAAAGACAAATTCTGCCCTGAACCCGAATTGATCGTGGAATCCGTCAGCAAATCCGGAAAGATCCGTTCCGGCAGAGTTGCACCGGGCGTCGGGAATCTGGTCATCCAGCCGGGAACAGAAGCCGATCCGGTGGTGCAGCTGGTCTTCCGCACAACCGGAAAAACGGGACGTACCATCGCGGATATCGCTTTCCGCACACCGGAAAATCCGAAGTTCCGCATTTTCAGTCATTCTGTGAAACTCGGCGAGATCAACTGCTATGACATCATCCGCACGAACGAACAGATGCGTCTGCTGTATAACCGCAGCAACTTCAACGCCGCACGGGAAAAACTGTTTGCCGGTTACACGGGAAACTTTGCGGTCATACCGGAATCCACCATGCGGAAAGTCTTCGAATATGACATACGTCCGGAATGGTCCGGCAGAACAACTGGCGGAGAACTGAATCTCTCGCTGGCGGGACGCGAAGCCGAACATCTCCAGCTGGTGATCGTTCCCCGGACGGACAAACCGGAAAAACTGAAGATCCGCTGGATTCCGCAGGACGGTGCTTTTCCGGACGTGAAGTTTGAAACAGTCGCCTACATCCGTTCCGACCGCCGTGCCTATCCGCAGGTCAATGAGCGGACGGCGTCTTATCCTGATCCCCTGCTTCCGCTGCAAAATTCGGAAATACGGCTGGACGGAAAGAACCTGCCTCTCTGGGTCACGATCGAAGCAGACAGCAAGATGAAAGCCGGGACATACCGCGGACAACTGCTCATTTCCGGCGAAACCGGCAATCCGGTTTCCATCGCATTGAACATCACGGTCCGGAAATTTTCTCTGCCGGAACGTTCGCGGTTCCGCACCTGTTTCTTCCTGAACCGCGTCTTCATGCTGGAATATTTCAACATCAAAGACTGGCAGGGCGAAAAAGACATGTCCCGCAAGATCATCGAGATTTCCGCGAAAAACCGTCTGACACTGATGCCCATGCTGGAACATCGCCCGACCTGGCTTCAGCCGAACTGGACCGCGACCAGAGACGCGCAGGGCAAGTATCATTTTGACTTTACCAGAGAAAACGAAATCACCCGGATGATTCTTGACGAATTTCATGGAACCGGTTACAATGTTTCTCCCAGCCCGACCTGGGATCGCTATTTCGGATACATGTGGCTGACCGATCCCGGAACCGGCAAGGCAAAACGTCTGCCCTACAATATGAACCACCCGGAATTTGAGAAGATCTACCGTGATTTCCTGGAAGCCGCATGGCAGAATGCCCGGAAAAACAACTGGGAGAAATATGCCTACCATTACATCTGGGATGAATCCAGCGGTGAAAACTGGAACCGTTTGCACCTGCTCAGCAGGAAGTTTGCTCCGGAACTGAAAAATCTTGCCGTCGGCTACAATCTGGATAAAATGCCGGAGAACGTGCGGGATGCGGTTGATCTCTGGTGCCCGCTGACTTCCAATCTGGATACAGAATTTGCCGGAGAACGTGTCCGGAAGGGAGATGAGTCCTGGTGCTATGTCTGTGTCGTCCCGAAGCATCGCTACAATCTGTTTGTCGATCATGAGGCATTCACGCACCGTGCATTGCTCTGGTGGTGCCGGACACGCCGGATTCAGGGGCTTTTATACTGGGGAGTCTGCTTCTGGCATAGAGCGGTCGAGGACAGCCGGAAGACCGGCAGATACTGGCCCGAAGCTGAATGGCATGCCAACCAGTTCCCCGATGGAAACGGAGATGGATATCTGATTTATCCGGATGTGAAGAATCATTGCGTCTATGGTTCGCTGCGACTGTCGGTACTGCGTGACGGCCTGGAGGATATGGAATACTTTCTCCTGCTTGACAGCAGAAAAAACAAGGCGCGCAAGCGGAATTTGCCGCAGGACCGTGAATGGCTCCGCAAAGTGGAAGAACTGGAAAAAGAGATTCCGCAGGTAATTGCGAATGAAACGAAGGAGAAAGGCAGGTATGTCTCCCGTGACTATAACGGTGACTTGCTGGAAGCCGTCCGTGAACGTCTCGGCGATCTGCTGGACGATTTTCCTGTAAATCCGTAAAGTACCGGGAATCCGGCAGGAACATTTTTCTTTTTCTCATGGAATCACTTCAGTTGACGCGGGGTGATTCCATATTTTTTTTTGAATTCGGTAGCGAAATACTGCGGTGAAGAATATTTCATTTCTGCCGCGATTTCCTTGACCGAATAAATATGGGAGCGCAGAAGACCTGCCGCTTTTTCCATTTTCTGGTCCAGATAGTAGCCGATCGGGGAGGTTTGCAGATATTTTTGAAACTGGCGGTGCAGTGTGGCTGTGCTGATCCCCGTATGATGGACAAGTTTTTCCAGCGTCAGGTGTTCGGACAGATTTTCATGAATATATTCCAGCGCCCGCTGGAGCTCCGGCGGACGGTGCATCGCCGTGGACTGTGCGGAGAGTTCCAGAAGCAGTGCGTAACATTCGGAACACGCGTCCCGGTAGTTCGCCAGAGTTTCTTTCCTGCTCAGTTCATAGATTCTGTCGAACATGGCGTCAAGCCGTTCCCGGTCGCCGGGAATGATCAGGTTGATGCGGTCAAGCCCGATCTGTTCCAGAATGCGGCGGAGCAGGGTGCCGCACAGGATGACGGTCCGTTTCTGCGCTGTTTCCGTTTCACACTGCATGGAGCTGTCCGCTCCCAGGCGGACCAGGAAAATCTCTCCGGGATTGGCCCGCAGAGTCGTGTTGTTCTGTCGGAAGAGAAAGGTTCCTTTCTGAACATACTCCACGGAAAAAACATCGGAATTGATTCTCTGGCGGAAACATTCTCTGTGCCATTCATCGTAACCGGAGGACAGAAGCTGGACCGGATAAGCGGAGCCCTCTTTTCCCGCATAGCTGAAACTTAAAAAACTGTGTCTCGGATATTCTCCGTAATTATATCCGAAGAGGCGTGACATTCCCGTGGAAAGACTGACATAGCGTCGTTTCATTTATTTTCTCACTGTTGAAATTCTTGACTTTATTGATAAGATAACATACATATTAAAAAAAGAAACCCCTTGCGGAAAAAGATTTTTTATTTATAATATATATATCAGAAAAGTAAGAAAGAGGTTTGATGAAAATGAACAGATATCCAACTGTATGGGGCGGCGGGCAGCTCCTTGCTTTTTCCGGAATTGACGGCGTTACCGATTATGAAAACGGACTACGTCTGCGGACAGCTTTCGAAGGTTATGTATTTGAATTGAAACAGGACGGTTACACCCCGCCGGATCCGGTGATCCGCTATACCGGCAGTGCGCCCGAGAAAGTTGAACTGACCGGTGATTTCTTCCGTTTTCACACGGCGGGCGGAGTATCTTCCGGCGTGCTGGTCGATGCGCGGCATCTTCTATTGGAAGGAGACTTCGAGCTTGAACTGCTGAACCGGTATGATTCCGTGGCGTCCGGAAACCGGAAGCTTGTGGCGGCAAAAGGGTTCCTGAAAAAAGAACTGCTGGAACTGGATATTGCCGATGAGATTGCGAAACGCGGAAAATTCCTGTTGTCCGCGCCGCTTCCGGAGGATGTCTCCGAAGCGGCGCGCCGGACTACCCTCAAGGCTTTATCCCAGCTCAAGACGCAGATTTATTCTCCGGAGGGACGGATCAGGCATTTCTGGAGCACGCCGGACCGCTGGCCGCATAAGCAGATGTGGCTCTGGGATTCTGTTTTCCATGCGCTTGGAATGCGGCACTGCAATCCGGCGCTTGCCCGTGATATGATCAGCGCGATGTTCGATCTCCAGCAGGAAAACGGTTTTATCCCGCTTTGCGGAAAT
>ERZ779896.1476-NODE-1476-length-19589-cov-19.673748_pt1 | contig 19589 bp, 19 predicted proteins | sample MGYA00511067_ERZ779896 | MGnify/ENA primary metagenome ERZ779896 (study PRJEB29588, sample SAMEA2161597) | human gut metagenome | biome: human gut; feature: human-associated habitat; material: faeces | place: Denmark | collected 2008/2010 ... | reverse complement strand
AGTTTCGAGGCGCAACCGCGCTTTGCGCGGCTCTTAGCGCCGAAGATGGGCATCGACCCCTACGCTGAAGTATGGAAGTGCATACGAATTTGCCGGAAGACTTTCGCTTCTCACAGCTTCCTGCTGCTGCCCCTCAGGCGCTTCGCGCCAGTTCCCTTTTCAGAGAAGCCTTATTCCGCGCAGCATTCCTTGATGACGGCGACGGCCTTTTGCAGCTGCTCCATCGGGATATTGAGGGCGGGCAGGAGGCGGAGCTTGTCCTTGGCTTTGATGACCAGCACGCCCTTTTCGCGGCAGGCGGCAATGATGTCGGACGCGTTTTTCTCCGTCTGGATGCCGAGCATCAGGCCGAGGCCGGACACACCGAGCACGCCCTTCGCGCCGGCCAATTCCTGTTTGATATACGCAGAGCGTTCTTCTACGCCTTCAAGCATCTTCTCGTCCAGACGGCTCAGGACGTTGATTGCGCCTGCGCAGCAGACGGGGTTGCCGCCGAAGGTCGAGCCGTGCGTTCCGGCGGAAAGCACATCCTGCACCTTTTCGCCCAGCAGCGTCGCGCCGAGCGGCAGGCCGCCCGCAAGGCCCTTGGCCGTGGAGACGATATCGGGCTGCACGCCGTAGTGCATATAGCCGTACAGCTTTCCGCTGCGGCCATTACCGACCTGCACCTCGTCGCAGATGAGAAGCAGATCATATTGTTCGCACAGCTTCGCCGCGCCCTTGACATACGCCTCGTCCAGCGGCATGACGCCGCCCTCGCCCTGCACGACCTCCATCATAACGGCGGCGCATTTGTTGGCCTTGATCAGCTGCTCAAGGTCAGCCAGATCGTTCGGCTCGGCATAGACAAAGCCCTCGGTCAGGGGGGTAAAATCGTGGTGGAACACGTCCTGACCGGTCGCGGCCAGGGTGGTGATCGTGCGGCCATGGAAGCTGTTTTTCAGGGTGATGATGGTGGAATAGTCCTTGCCCTTTTTCTCCTCCGACCACTTCCGGGCGGCCTTGATGGCGCACTCGTTCGCCTCCGCGCCGGAATTGCCGAAGAAGACCTTCTTCATGCCGGTCTTTTCGCAGAGCATCTGCGCAAGCTTTACGCAGGGCTCCGTATAATAGAGATTCGAAATATGCTGGAGCGTGCCGAGCTGCTTGGTGACGGCGGCCATCCATTCCTCGTCCGCCACGCCGAAGATATCAACGGCAATGCCGGTCGACAGGTCGATATATTCCTTGCCCGTATCGTCCCAGACGAGCGAACCCTTGCCCTTTACAATTGTCACGGGGAAGCGCGCGTAGGTGTTCGCAATATAGGTCTGGTCAAGCTTTTGTGTATCCATGTTCGTTCCTCCTATCTGGTGAACATTGTGCCGATGCCTTCATTTGTCAGCATTTCGATCAGAATGGCGTGCGGAACGCGGCCGTCGATGATGAACACGCGGTTCACGCCCCATTCGATGGCGCTGCGGCAGCATTCCGCCTTCGGGATCATGCCGCCCTGAATGACGCCGCTGGAAACAAGCTCCGGCAGTTCATCGACCCTGATGGACGAGAGGAGCGTCGACGGATCGTCCTTGTCCTTGAGAATTCCCGCGATATCCGTCATGGCGATGAGACTCTCCGCGCCAAGTCCGCCCGCAATGCGTGCGGCGGCGGTATCGGCGTTGATGTTGTAGATATTGCCCGCATCGTCATAGCCGACCGTGGACACGACCGGGATATAGCCCTTGTCGAGCACGTCCAGAATGGGCTTGACGTTCACGTTCGTGATCTCGCCGACGTAGCCAAGCTCCGGCTTTTTGATCTTCGCCTCGAGCATATGCCCGTCGAGGCCAGACAGGCCGATGGCGCTGCCGCCCTTAAGCTCAATCAGATTCACGAGCGTCTTGTTGATCTTGCCCGCCAGCACCATGAGCGCCACGCCGACGGCTTCCTCGTCCGTCACGCGCACGCCGTCGACGAACGTGCTTTTCTTGCCCATTTTGCCGAGCACATCGGTGATCTCCGGCCCGCCGCCGTGCACCAGCACGACCTTCACGCCGATCAGCTGCAGCAGGCAGATATCGCGGATGACGGAATCCTTCAGGTGCTCGGAGATCATGGCGTTGCCGCCGTATTTGACGACGACGATCTTGCCGCTGTAATCCTGAATATACGGCAGCGCGTGAACCAGAACCCTGGCCCGCTGTGCATTTGTGATATCCATGCCGCTCCCCCCTGTTACGTCCGGTAATCGCCGTTGATCTTTACATAGTCATAGGTCAGGTCGCAGCCCCAGGCTGTGGAGGCTGCGCTGCCGGATTTGAGGTCGATCAGAATTTCGATCTCGTGCTCAAGCAGAATTTTCTTGGCCTGCTCCTCGGAGAAGTCAACGCCCGCGCCGTTTTCGCAGACCAGAATGGTTCCAGCCTTGGACGCAAACTGCACGTCGATTTTGTTCACGTCGACCGGCGCGCCGGAATAGCCGATGGCGCACAGGACGCGGCCCCAGTTTGCGTCGGCTCCGAACATGGCGGCCTTGGTCAGGGACGAGCAGATGACGCTCTTGGCGACGGTTTTGGCAATGTCCAGCGTTTCCGCGCCGGAGACCTTGCATTCGAGCAGCTTTGTCGCGCCCTCGCCGTCACCCGCGATGCAGCGGCAGAGATAGACGGTCACGGTATTGAGCGCCTGCATGAACGCGGTGAAATCCGCGCCCTCTTCGGTGATCTCCGCATTGCCCGCAAGGCCGTTGGCCAGGACCGTCACCATGTCGTTCGTAGACGTGTCGCCGTCGACGGAGACCATGTTGAAGGTGTTGGCGATATCCGTTGAAAGCGCCTTTTGGAGCATGGCGGGAGAAATGGCGCAGTCGGTCGTGATGAAGACGAGCATGGTCGCCATGTTGGGGTGGATCATGCCGGAGCCTTTGCAGATGCCGCCGATCCTGCATTCCTTCCCGCCGGCGGTGAAGCTGACGGCGATCTCTTTGCGTTTTGTATCGGTGGTCATGATGCCCTCGGCAGCCTCATCGGAGTGCGGGCCGAGACAGTTGACCAGCTCCGGGATCCCGGCTGCGATGGGCGCAATGTCGAGCGGCTGGCCGATCACGCCGGTAGACGCGACCACAACGTCGGACGGGCTAATATGCAGCGCCTGCCCCAGAAGTTCGCTCATCTGCTCGGCGATTGCAACGCCGTTGGCGTTGCAGGTGTTGGCGTTGCCGCTGTTGCAGATGATGGCCTGCGCCTTGCCGTCGGCCAGATGCTGCTTCGTCACGACGAGCGGCGCGCCCTTGACCAGATTGGTCGTATAGACGGCGGCTGCGCTGGCCGGGACGCTGGAATAGATCAGCGCGAGATCGCGCTTTGTTTTATTCTTCCGGATGCCGCAGTGGACACCGGAGGCCGAAAAGCCTGTCGCGGCGCACACGCCGCCCGAGATCTGTTTCATTTGTGGTTCCTCCCTGTTACAGTTCCAGACCCAGCGTTTTTTCCGCGCCGGTCACCAAATTCATACACTCGACTGCAGCGCCGGACGCGCCCTTGCCGAGATTGTCATAGACGGCCAGCAGGAGCATCCGCTGCTCGTTGCCCGCGACCGTGATCTTCATGCTGTCCAGACCGGACTGTGCGGCAGCGGACAGGAAGCCGCCCTCATCCGCCGCGTCCGTATAGGAGACGACCGGGCCGGTATAGAGCGCCTTGTAGGCGTTTTTTACCTCCTCCATGCCTGCGCCCGGCTTCAGCCAGCCCGCAAACAGCGGAACCGTCACCTGCATACCGCTGTAGAAATCCGCGACGACCGGACAGAAGACCGGCTCGCTTGCAAGACCAGTGACAGCCTTCATTTCCTTCAGGTGCTTGTGCGTCTGGCCGAGCGCGTACTGGCGCGGCGCGTTCAGGAGAGGACTTCGCTCCGGCGCGCGGTATTCCGCGATCATCTTTTTGCCGCCGCCGGAATAGCCGGTCAGCGAATAGCAGCTCAGAAGCACATCCGGCGCAAGCAGTCCGGCGGAAATGAGCGGATAGACCAGCGCGATAAAGCCGCTGGCGTGGCAGCCGGGAACGGCAATGCGCTTTGCCTGCCGCAGTCTTGCCTCCTGCACGGGAGAAAGCTCCGGGAAGCCGTAGCACCAGCCGGGCGCCGTCCGGTGCGCGGTGGACGTGTCGAGCACGACGGTATCGGGATTTTCGACCCATGACGCGGCCTCGCGCGCCGCATCGTCCGGCAGGCACAGAAACACAACGTCCGCCTCGTTGAGCAGCCTTTTTCGGCTGGACTCCAGCTTGCGCTCCGATTCCGGGAGCGTCAGAAGCTGAATATCCATTCGTCCATGCAGACGGTCAAAAATACGAAGCCCGGTCGTCCCGGCGCTGCCGTCGATAAATACCTTTTTCATGCAAATCCCCTCCCATGCTGCCCATCGCGCTTTGTTTGCTATAATATACATCATTATGCATGAATATGCAAGTAAAAAATATTATATTCATCATATTCGTTGATATATACATCTTATATTGAATATTTGCTGCTGTTTTGGACAATTTGACACGAGGCAGACAAAGGCTTCCCTTTGGCACAAGGGAAGCCTTTTTGGTCAGCCGGGGACTTTCCAGTATGGTTTTCCGCCCTGTTCTGCAATGCTCATGACGGAAAACTCCGAAATGCGCTCAAAGGGCTTCTCCGGCTCGAACGGGAGCAGCTCCGGTTCCGCCGGTGCGGGTTCCGGTTCAGGCTCCGGCTCCGGCGTCTGGTCGGTCAGGATGCGCGTCTGCCCGGAAAACGGGCAGCTCCGGTTGGAGAGCCTTGCCCGCAGCCGGAGGCCGTCCGGCTCCGGCTGCGGGACGCCCAGAACGGTGCGGGCGCCGTCCGTCTCGGCGATCAGACGGATGGGAAAGTCCCAGTCCTTGCTGCATACGGCGCTGACGTTCCAATACAGGCCGTCCCGCTCGGCCTGAAGCGTCCCCTCGCGGACGCCGGTGATCGGATATGAAAGCATAAAAACACCTCCTGCAAACGATATGCAGGAGGTGCTTTCCATATTCCATGCGGCGGCTCAGCTGCCCTGAAGCCCGAAGCTGACGGCAAGAGCGGAATCGACCTGCTCCATGACGCTGCGGTCCGCGTGGCCGGTATGCTCACGCAGGCGGCGCTTATCAATGGTTCGGATCTGCTCAAGCAGAATGACGGAGTCCTTCGTGAGTCCCACGTCGTGGCCGGTCAGCGAAATGTGCGTCGGCAGGCGCGCCTTGCCGGTCTGGCTGGTAATGGCGGCGGCGATGACTGTCGGCGAATGCTTGTTGCCGGTGTCGTTCTGCACGATGAGCACAGGCCGGCACCCGCCCTGCTCGCTGCCCACGACCGGGCTCAGGTCGGCGTAAAAAATGTCGCCGCGTTTCACGTTCGTATCCATTTGCTTCACACTCCGCGGAAAAAGTACGCGCGCGTTTCGCGCCGCTGTTTCTATTCTCCCACGCAGAGGTCAAAAATAAACAGAGGAACCTCGCTTTCTTTTCACATTCGGATGCTTCCACTTCATACTATGCAGAAAGCGGCGAAAAATGGCGGATCATCGTTCTGCATTTTAAGAAAGTTGAGCAGTGAGTTGACATAATCATGCGCCTACAAACGATATGCAGGGAAGTCCTGCTCAACCGACTCAAAGCGTCACGACAACATCGGCCTTTTCGATCAGCGCCGCGTCGTGGGACGCCGCAATGATGGTCGCGGACTGCTTTAGGCGCAGAATCTGCTCGATGACGACCCGGCTCGTTTCGGGATCAAGCTCGGACGTAGGCTCGTCGAGTAAGTACAGCGGCGCGTTTTTATAAAGGGCGCGCGAAAGCGCCACGCGGCGCTGTTCGCCGCCGGAAAGGAATTTTCCCTTGCTGCCCACGGTGAAATCCGCGCCGCGTTCGCGGACAAGCCCGTCCAACCCGGAGGCGCGCAGGGCTTCGCCGATCTGCTGCCCATCCGGCGCGTCGCTGGCGTAGGCTACGTTGTCCGCAATGCTGCGGTCAAAGAGGTAGGATGCCTGAAAGGCGACGGAGACGGAGCTGCGCAGCCGGTCAAGCTGACCCGTCATATCCGCATGATCGACCAGGATCCTGCCGCCCATGGTGGGCTGGTTTCCAAGCAGAGTATTCAGGATCGTGGACTTGCCGCTGCCGCTTTCGCCCGCCAGCACGACGAGCTGATGAGGCGCCGCGGTAAAGCACAGATCCTGCAGCTGCTTGTGCTCGCTGCAGGAGATCGTCACATGGTCAAATTCGACCGCGGGCGCGTCATGCAGCGCATACGGGGCGGCCGGGGACGCTGCCGCCGGCTTCAGTTCGAACACTCTGGCGAGCGCGGCGTCGGCCTGGAAAATATCGTTGCCGTACCGGCTGATCGAAGCAGCGGGCGTCAGGATATTGGACATATAGGAGTACGCGACGGCGATGCTGCCCGCAGTCGCGGCCCCGGCCAACGCAGAACGGGCGGAGAAGACGACCGCCGACAGATATCCGATGGTCATCAGCGTGTAGGTAATGCCCCAGTAGACATTAAAAATCCGCTGGCTCTTTCTGTTCAGGGTATACATCTGATGCGAGAAGGCATGGAAGCCCGCCGCCTCAAAACGCTCGCTTCCCCATGCCTTGATAATGGGAATACAGTACAGAAGGTCGCCGACAGCGCCCACGAGACGACCGCTGGCCGCGCGCTGCTCGGCGGCAATCTCCTTGCTTTTGACCGCCACGCGCTTGCTGGCAGCATACAGCGGGAGCACCAGCGCCAGTGAAATCGCACCGAGAACCGGGCTCCAGACGAACATCATGACGACAGAGCCAATCATCTTAAGCACCATTGGCAGCAGACCGTTCAGCGGCCCTGCTACGGCGCGGACGACGGCTTCCACATCCCCGGAAATCCGGGAAATGATGTCGCCCTCCCGCCGTTCCTCCTTATACGGCTTGTAGGACTCCAGCGCCCACGTCATGGCGTCGTCACGCAGCGATTCGATGATCCCGCTTGACAGCATGGTGTTTGTATAGCCGTATATGAGGCTGAGCGCATGCTTCGCCGCGTACACAGCGCCGAAGAACACAACGTGCAGCAAGAGACTGGTTCCCAGAACAGAGGAGAACGCGCTTTTTCCTGTGGAGAGAAGATCGACCACCGCTGCGATGATCTGGATGGGGAGCAGACTCAGTCCCGCATCGATCACAGACAGGCAGAAGATCAACAGGATCATGGGCCTTTTCGTTTTCAGGTACGGGAGCAATCCTCGGATTCCATTTAATTGCTTCAGGTGTTTCATCATCTGTATGTCTCCTTGTCTGTAGTGTAGGTATGCACACACATCTTCAGGGGGCACTGCGGCAGGCTATGAAATGAAAAACACTTCCTTTCGGTGTACTTCGGGTATTATGTATAGATTTGGCATGGGCAGGGCTCTGTGCCGTACCCTGTAGGTCCGTGAGAAAGCTGCGGATTCGCCGAAAAGCTGCACAAAATCAGACGATATATTGCAAAATCTGCGATGTTTCTGCTCCACGGTGGCAAATACGCGGAATGCGCTTGCTGATCTGGCAGAGGAGCTCATAATTGATCGTCCCCTGCGCGGCGGCAAGGCGCTCGCACGGCACGAGCGTGCCGTCGTCGTCATAGCCGAAGATCGTGACGATATCGCCGGGCTTCGCGTCCGGCACTTCCGAAACGTCCAGCATACACATGTCCATACAGATCCGCCCGATAACGGGAACCAGCTTCCCTTGCAGATAGAAGCTTGCCTTTCCGGTCAGCAGGCGGCTCAGGCCGTCGGCGTAGCCGATGGGCAGGACGGCGACGCGGGTATCATGCGTCGTTCTGTAAAGCCGTCCGTAGCTGATATCCGTCCCGGCAGGTACGGTGCGCACCTGCGCGATCATGGAATGCAGCGACATCATGGGCCGCAGGCTGATCGCGCCCTCCAGCTCCTCCGACGGCGCGTTGCCGTAGGTGATGATGCCGGGGCGCACCATGTCGAGCGCGAATTCCGGGTACAGGATCGCCGCGCCGGAATTGCAGCAGTGCCGGATCTCCGGCCGGATGCCGACGCCCTCCATGGCGCTGAGCATATCCATGAAACGCTTGTATTGCAGTTTTGTAAACGAAACGTCTTCCTCCGCCCGGCTGTCGGCGACGCAGAAGTGCATGAAAACACCCTCAATGTGCAGGTGCGGCAGCGCCGCAGCCTGCTTCAGCTCGTCCAGCGTCCGGTCGTTGTCATAGGCAAAGAAGCCGATGCGCGTCATGCCGGTATCGAGCTTCAGGTGCACGTTCAGGATGTAGTTCGTCCCGGCCAGCGCCTCGTTCAGCTCCTGCGCGTAGGTCAGCGAATGCACCTCCTGCGTGATATCGAGGAAGATCATATTCGCGGCGTACTCCGGCGGCGTATAGCCCAGGATCAGAATCGGCAGGCGCACCTCGCCGCGCCGTATCTGCACGGCCTCCTCCAGATTGGACACGGCCAGATATTCCGCGCCGAGATCGGCCAGCGCCCGGCTGACCGGCACGGCCCCGTGGCCGTAGGCATCGGCCTTCATCACGCCGAGAAAGCGCGTACCGGACGGCAGATGCGCCCGGATGGAGCGGTAATTGTATTCCAGATTGTCGAGCGAGATATCCGCCCAGGTTCTTTTGAGTGTCTTCATATCTATTCCTCTGTTGATTGCATCGAAAACGCGGAGATATCCGCGCGCAGTACCATCCGGCCCTCAAAGCTCAGCTCTGCGCGGACGGGCGCAAGCGGCTCCTGCGAGAACCATGTGTCAACGACAAGCTCCTTTTCCTCGTAGCCCATCCGATAGGTCGTGCGCAGAAGGCCGTCCTCCGCGCCGGTCGCGTCGATGTACTCCCCCGCCCAGCACTGTCCCAGAACATAGGGCGCGGCCAGCGGCGCAAGATTGCCGTCTGCCAGCGAGCCAAGGCCGAGCTGCATTCCGTCATAGGAGACGGACGCTGCGGTATCCTTGACCTGCGCCTGAATGCCCGCGATCGACTCCGGCTCCGTCACGGTGACGGATGCGCCTGTTTCAGGCGAGAATACGCAGTCCAGCGTGAAGGACGCGGCGCTCTCGCCGTAGTCCGCCGTAATGGCGGTGGTGAACGAGCAGCCGCCGGACTGCAGAAGCGCCGTGCGGAACGTCAGCGGCGGCTGGGCCGGACGTTTGGCCGAGCAAGCCGACAGGAGCATGGGAACCGTGCAGAGAAGAAGTGCCAGTTTTTTTCGCAACAAATATCACCCTTATGGCAGAAGTCGCGGAATGCGCAGCAGCAGATCCTCCGGCACCATGCCATACTCCCCCAGCTCCTGCGCCGCAAGATCGGCGGCGGAGCCGTGCAGCCATGCGGCTGCGGCAGCTGCCTCCAGCGGCATGATATGCTGGCCCAGAAGCGACACGAGCATCCCGGCGAGCACGTCGCCGCTGCCGCCGGCCGCGAGGCCTGGGTTTCCTGTATGGTTTACATAAACATTCAAGCCGTCGGTAATGACCGTCCGGCTGCCCTTGAGCAGAAGGACGGCGTGCGTCCGGTCCGCGAGGCGCATCGCCTCCTGCGTCCGGTCGGCTGCTTTGGGGTCGCCGCCCAGCCGCAAAAACTCGCCGTCATGCGGCGTAAGCACGACCGGACAGGCACATCCACGCAACACATCTATATGCGGCGCAGCGGCGTTTATGCCGTCCGCGTCCAGAACGAGCGGCACACGGCAGACGGAAAGGACCGCCTGCACCAGCCGCGTCAGTTCCTCCGAGCGGCCAAGACCGGGGCCGAGCAGCACAGCGTCCATTTCGGGAAGCCGCGCTGTAATCGCAGGCAGCGCGGCCATGCAGAGCCGCCCTGCCTCGTCGCACGGGAGCGGAAAGACGATCTCGCTCCCCGCGCCTGCGGCGATGATCGGATAGATTTTCTCCGGCACGCCGAGATACACAAGGCCGCTGCCCGTGCGGAGCGCGGCCTTTGCCGCAAGCCTTGCCGCGCCGGTCAGTCCCTCGGAGCCGCAGAGCAGAAGGACTCTGCCGTAATCACCCTTGTGGCTCTCCCGCCGCCGGACCGGCAGCAGCTCCCCAATCAGCTTCCTGTTCGTGCATTGCGCTGTCCATGCAGGTCTTGCCATTTCCGCAGCCCTCCATATTAAAAATTATAGCTTCTTTTCGAGCAGCACGAGCCGCACATTCGGAATGCTGTTGAACGCGCACGGCACGATGTCCGCCTCCCGGTAGCCGAGCCGCGCGTATAAGCGCCGCGCGGCAGCGTTTTTTTCATTGGTATCCATCCGCAGCACGGTGCAGCCCAGCGCTCTCGCCGTATCCTCATAGAATTGCACAAACGCGCGGCCGATGCCCCGGCCGGAGAGGTCGGGATCGACGGTCAGCGTGTGCAGGACGAAAACATCCCCGTCCTCCGCCGCATAGGCCCAGCGGCCCTCCGTGTAGACGTCCACCTGCCTCTGATTGAGAATGCCGGAGGCCGCGACGCGGCCCTCTGACTCGCAGACGTACAGGTCGCCGCGCGCAAGCGCCTGCTCGGCGTCAAATCGGATCGGATATACACCCGTGACCCAGCCGATGGTCACGCGGCCCGCGTCCTCCTGCGCGTGGAGCCTGTCATAGATCGCCGTTACGGCGTCAAGGTCAGACGCGGCTGCTTTCCGAAAGGTCAGCGTTTTTGTTTCCATTTCTTTGCTTCCTCTTTTCCAAAAGCTGTCCGACCAGATGCAGCACCTGCTTCTGGTACTTCCACAGCAAAAACGCAATGCTCAGCATCAGCACGACCAGCACAGCAGAACCGATCCAGTCGCCGTGGATCAGATTGCTGCCCAGCCAACAGTAAACCAGCGTGCTGAACGCGCTGCCGAAGAACATGGCAAGCGTAAATTCCCACGGCTTCAGCCGGGAGCGGCTGGCGGCAATGGGGATAAAGCCGTTCGGGATGAGCGGCAGGAAGCAGAGCGTCACGACCATATAGGCCGGATGCTCAGACTTCGCAACGATGTCGAGTTTGTCCGAGCTGTTGTCCGGCAGGAGCTTATCGAGGTACTTCCCCAGACGCTGGTAGAGCGTAAAGCTGATGCCATGCGCAAGGGAGGACGAGACGAGGCAGATGGCGAACGCGCGCCAGACGCCATAGACGACGCCGGCGGCCACATTGACGATCACGCCGGAAATGACGATGGACCAGACCTGCACCATCTGCAAAAGCGCCATATACAAAATGCCGGTGAACGACATATCGCGGCTCAGATACGCCTCCAGCGCCTCTTCGTCGCCGCTGCGCAGCAGAGGAATGATATCCGGCATCGTCTGCCGCACCACCAGATAGACCAGCAGCAGCGCCGCCAGCACAAAAAGTGCCATGATACCGCCGCGGATAAGCTTTGTTTTCTTCATCATTAACCGTGCTCCAAATTGGAATGGAATTGATTTTACCACAATCGCGAAGAAATTGCAATCACGCGCACAGGCAAAATATACAAATTATGGATTATGCTAAAGCGTACCATAGTCGACGCCCCGGATCCCCTCAAGCTGCGTACAGACAAAATCCAGATAGTCCTTTGTCGTTGCCATGGCGTCCCCCCTGTTTTTCTGATGCAGTGATTATATCTGCGTGCATTCAGCCTGTCAAGGCAGAAAACAGGGCTGGAAAACGCGGCGGTTCCGTGGTAAGATACGCGCAGACCGATAAGAAAGAAGGGGTTGTTCTGCTGTATCTCGGGCTGCTGCTTCTGGCCGGTATTTTGCAGGGCGTCATGGTTTCGCTCAACGGCCAGATGGGCAATTATTTCAGTCTGTTCGGCATCTGCTTTTTTGTGCACGCGATCGCGCTCGTGCTGCTGCTTGCATATCTGCTGGCAAAGCGGCAGACGCTGCGGTTCGCGGGTGCGCCGTGGTACGTGTATCTGGTCGGCGTGATGGGCATCGCCATCGTCGCCTCGTCCAGCTGGTGCACACTGCACGTCGGCGCGAGCGCGTTCATGGCGCTTTCGACTGCCGGACAGCTCGTCTCCTCCGCGCTGATCGACCGGTTCGGCCTGTTCGGTATGCCAGTCACGCGCATCCGGAAGCGGCAGTTGCCGGGGTACGCGCTGGTGCTGCTGGGCGTACTTCTGGTCGTTCTGAACTGAGGGAGGGCTGCAAAATGATCTATTATCTGACCGCCTTGATCAACGGCTTTTTCAACTCCGTCAACCGTATGACGAACGTCCGCGCCGGAAAGCTGTTCGGCACGGCAAACGGTGCGCTCATCAACTATGTGGAGGCGACGGTTCTGTCGCTGCTGCTGATGCTCGTGCTGAAAAACGGGAAGGAGCTGTCGTGGGGCTATATTGTATCCGTCCCATGGTGGGTGTATCTCGGAAGCATCTGCGGGCTGCTGGCGCAGCTTCTGCAGATCGTCGGGACGCTGCGCTCGAACACGCTCGTTTCGTCAATTCTCATGCTGGCAGGCAATCTGGGGATGTCGCTGACGCTCGATTACGTGTTTTACGGAACGTTCAGTCTGCTGCGCGCCGCCGGCATCTTCCTCATTCTGGCCGGTATGGCCTTGGTGGAAAAGGAGAAAACGGCAGAGGCGCAGACTGCAGCTGAAGAAAAGTAACGATCCGCGTGCGGAACAAGCAGCAGCGCGGCTGTCCGGTTGAAGGGACAGCCGCGCTGTTCTTGTTTTATTTCGCGCCCGGATACAGGCATTCAATGCCGTGCTCGGCAAAATAATCGAGCCATGCTTTGCTGGGCGCGGCGTTGGTCACGATGGTGTCAAACACGTCCAGCGGAGCGATGTCGATGAACGAGATCTTGTCGAACTTACTGCTGTCGAGGATCAGGATCCGCGTTTTCGCGCAGCGCAGCATGGACTGCTTCGTCTGTGAGTGGAATTCGGAGGAATCCGTGACCCCGGATTCCAGATCGATGCCCTTGCAGCTCATCACGGCCTTGTCAACGTGGTAGCGCCGCAGTGCCTGCTGCGTCTGGTCGCCGACGAGGGCCAGCGATTCCGGCTTGAGCCGCCCGCCGGTCAGGAGGATCGTCCAGCCCTCCACGTCGCTCAGCTCCACGACCAGCTCGACCGAATTCGTGATGACGGTCAGGTTTTTCTTTTCCTTGAGCTTTTTTGCCAGATATAAGGATGTGGAGCTGTCGTCGAGCATCAGATGGTCGCCGTCCTCTATGAGGTGGCTGGCAATGGCTGCGATCTGATTTTTCGCTTCCACGTTGGTCTTGTTCCGGATGGTATAGGACAGGTCTGTCTTCGTGCTGTTGCCGAGGATCGCGCCGCCGTAGGTCTTGGTGGCGTATCCTTCCTTTTCCAGCTTGTCCAGATCGCGGCGGATCGTCTCCTCCGTGACATGATAATAGGCGGCAAGGTCGCTGACGAGGACGCGCTGCTCGGCGCGGAGCTTGTCGAGGATCTCATTTTTTCTCTCGATAGCCAGCATTTCAGGATCCCTCTTCTTTCCTGTGGCAATCCCACATAAAACAACATCAGTATAGCACGTGTGGTGCGGGAAAGCAAGCAGAGCTTTTCGCGGAATGGAAGAAAAAGTTGCGCAAAGCAGCCGATTCCGCTTGAAAAATGCGCTGCTATCTGATAAATTAAAGAAGTCGAATTATGTAAATCAATGTCGAAGCTGGAGCGTTTGTGCCATGGTCTTTTCCAATCTGATCTTTCTGTATCTGTTTCTGCCGGTCTGCCTCATTGCGTATTTCTTCTGCCCGGGCATCCGCGCGAAGAACGCTGTGCTGATCCTGTTCAGCCTGATCTTCTACGCGTGGGGCGAGCCGGTCTATCTGCTTCTAATGATCGCCTCCGCCGCGGTCAACTGGTACTTCGGCCTGCTCATCGAGCGCAGGCGGAAAAAGATTTTTCTGATTCTTGCGCTGGTATTGGATCTCGGCTGTCTGGCGGTATTCAAATACGCGGGCTTTTTCGTGGAGAATCTGAACGCGGTTTTCGGCGCGTCCATCCCCGTCCCGCAGATCGCGCTGCCCATCGGCATCTCTTTCTATACCTTTCAGGCGCTTTCCTATACGGTCGACGTCTGGCGCGGCGATGTTCCGGCGCAGCGCTCGTTTGCAAAGCTCCTGCTCTACATCTCGCTCTTCCCGCAGCTGATCGCCGGGCCTATCGTCCGCTATTCGGATGTCGCCGCACAGATCGACGACCGGCAGTTTGACGCATCCGAGGCGTTCTACGGCGCGACGCGCTTCTGCATCGGCCTTGCCAAAAAGGTGCTTCTGGCCGACGCGGCGGGCAAGGTCGCCTCGCAGATCCTGGACGGCAGTCTCGCGTCCAACACAACAGTTGCCGCGTGGCTCGGCATCCTGCTGTATACGTTTGAAATCTATTTTGATTTCTCCGGCTATTCCGACATGGCCATCGGCATGGGGCGTATCTTCGGCTTCAAATATATGGAGAACTTCCGCCTGCCGTATACCGCGGTGTCCATCACCGATTTCTGGCGGCGCTGGCACATTTCGCTCTCCTCCTTCTTCCGCGATTACGTCTATATCCCGCTGGGCGGCAAGAAAAAGCACAGGCTGCTCAACATGGCAATCGTCTGGGCGCTGACGGGGATGTGGCACGGCGCAAGCTGGAACTTTGTGCTCTGGGGGCTGTATTTCTTCGTGATCCTCGCGATTGAAAAGCAGGTGGGAGAAAAATCGATGCGGCGCGTGCCGTATCTGCTGCGCAGGCTCGGCACGATGCTGCTGATCATCTTCGGCTGGAACATTTTCTATTACACCGACATGACGCGGCTCGTGCAGAACTTCGGCGTGATGTTCGGGCTTTACGGCGCAGGCTTTTCCAACGCGCAGGCCGGCATCCAGCTGACGAACAATCTGCCGCTGCTGCTCCTCTGCGCCATCGGCGCAACGTCCATCCCGCGCAATCTCGGCAGCCTGTTCGGCGGCGTGTGCGCGCAGGGCGGAAAAAAGAGCGGGCAGATCGTCTATGCCGCCATTTCGTTCGTGTTTGACGCGGCGCTGCTCGCGCTGTCCACGATCGCGCTGGTCGGCTCGACCTATAACGCGTTTTTGTATTTCCGGTTTTAAGGAGGCGGGCTTATGAAAAAAGTATATACGGCGCTTCTGCTGATCCTGCTTGCCGCCATGTTCTCGGTCGGGGTCTATTCGCTGGCCGACTATGACGCGACAGGCTCCGTGTCCGAAAAGCGGGAGTTCGTCAAGCCGGAATTCTCCGTCAAATCGCTGCTGGACGGAACGTATATCCCCGCGCTGGAGCAGTATTATTCCGACACATTCCCGGGCCGCGAATCGCTGTTGCAGGCGAACCGGACGCTCAATAAATTCTATTATTACTCCGGCAGCGGCGAAGACAGCGTACTGATCCTCAACCAGACGGATTCTGCCGCACAGGGCGGCGAATCGCTTGACGCCGTGCAGAAAGCCAACGGCCAGACCCCGCAGCAGGAGCCGCAGACGCCCGCCGAGCCGGAGACAGTGCCGGAACCGCAGCCCGAAACAACGCCGGAACCGGCAGATTCGACGCAGCCGCCCGAACCGCCGGAGGAGCAGCCCGAAGAGCAGCCGGAGGCCGACCCGGAGCTTGACACGCCGGAGGAATCCGACGCCAGCTACGCTGGCTCCGTGGTCGTCGTGGGCGACCGCGCGATGGAAATTCCCACGCGGCTGGACGATCTCATCACCAGCTACGCGGACGCGATCGACAATCTGGCCAGCGCCATGGGTCCCGACGTGCGCACGATCTCGCTCATCACGCCGAACGGCGGCGAGTTTTACTCGCCTGAGAGTCTGCACACCGGTGAGCACAGCCAGAAGGACATGATCGACTTCTGCTACAGTCAGATGAACGACAAGATCGTCACCGTCGACGCCTATTCCAAGCTCCGCAGCCACACGGACGAATATATTTATTTCCGCACCGACCACCACTGGACGCAGCTCGGCGCATATTATGCCTATACTGCCTTCTGCGAGGCCGCGGGCTTTGAAGCCGTTCCGCTGGAGCAGTTCCAGACGGGCCGCTACGACACCTTCCTCGGCTCCATGTACGGCTTCACCGAGGGATATCCGCAGAGCGAGGTGCTGAAGCAGCACCCGGATTATCTGGAATACTATCTGCCCATCGCCGACACCCATGCGCGGTATTACGCAAACGGGAATCTCGAAAACGGCACGCCGGTGAGCGTCGTGTATACGGAGCTGGGCGATTCCGTTTCGAATAAATATCTCTGCTTCATCGGCGGCGATACGCCCATCTGCATCGTCGAAAGCGACGTGTCGGGGCCGACGTGCATTGTATTGAAGGAATCCTACGGCAACGCGTTCGTGCCGTTCCTCACGAGCCATTATGGACGCATCATCGTCATCGACCCGCGCGAATTCAACCGCGACGGCAAGCCGAGCCTGAATCTGGCCGAATTTGCCGCCGATCAGGGCGTGGACGATCTGATCGTCATCAACTATCCCTACATGATCAACAGCAAGGCGTTCATCCGCTATCTAAACGCCTTGGCAGGCGTACAATAAATTTATAAGGTGAATGTTATGGAATACCGGAAGCTGCCCCATGGGGACGAGCAGATCAGCGTGATCGGCCTCGGAACCTCCGTCGGCTGAGAGCACTCTGTGCAGAACGTCGGCTTTGGCTTCATGCACTGTCTGGATGAAATCGGTGATTTGGAGGATTACGAGCGGAACGGCATTCTGCGCAATCTGCTTGACCTGAAAGCGCAGGAGCGGGACTATTCCGTCATTGCCACCCTCACGCCGAAGGACACGAAGGGCACGTGCGTATACTGCAAGCACTGCCACCCCTGTCCGGCAGGACTGGATATCGGCCTGATCAACAAGTATTACGACCTGTCCCGGCTGGGCGACGTGCTGGCGAAGGAGCGTTACGGATGTGGGTCTGCCGCTTGCCGGTACACATTGCCCCGGCAGGATGCACCGTTTTTTACGAAACTCCGCGGCGAATTCATAACTTCCCAACGGGCCGATGTGGGCATCGGCCCCTACAAGCGCATTGGGATGTCCCTACGGATTCGCCGTGGTTTTTTTAATAAATCCACGGCATCCCGCCGGGCGGAGCAAAGCCCCGCCCCTACCAACTACGGTTGGTTGACGCGTTCAAACAAAGAAAGGAGCTGCCATGCGCTCGATGCTGCCTGACCGGGACGTTCTTGTCCGGACGATCCGCATTCCGGCAGCGCACGGGAGTATCCCGGCGCTGCTGCTCTTGCCGCGCAGTTCGGCTTTGACAGGGTGCTCTGCGTCTGCGATGCGGACAATGCCGCGTCCGAAACGGTCATTTTGAAAAACGGCGGCGTTCTGGAAGACGAACGCTATGACCCGGAAGAGGCCGTCACCGTCAGGCGCTACTGAATCGATCTTCCCAAATAAATAGAGGCCCGGTGGGAAGCGCTTCTTCTCTCCGGGCCGCTGTCTGTTATATGGACGGCCAAATGTAATGTATTGATAATTCCCGCCCCATCTGTTACAGTATAGAAAAAAGCAAGGAGCACACTATGAATATTCTGATCTGCAATGTCGGCAGTACGTCGCTGAAATACCAGCTGTTCCGTATGCCTGAGGAGCTTGTGCTGGCTTCCGGCGGGGCTGAGCGTGTCGGCGCGGGCGAGGGGCGGTTTTACGCCAAAACGCATGAAAACGGCGCGCTGACCGACGAAAGCGCTGTCTTCCCCACGCACCGCGAGGCCATTGCGCGTATGCTGCGGCAGCTGACCGACACGGTTCTTCCCGATCTGTCCGCGCTGGACTGCGTGGGCTTCAAGGTCGTGTTGGCAAAGGGCATAAGCGGCGTGCAGGTTCTGACGGACGATGTGCTTTCCAGCATGGAGGCGTTCAGCTCCATCGCACCCGCGCACAATCCGCCGTATCTCGCCGCCATCCGGCAGTTCCGTGCGCTGCTGCCCGGTACGCCGCTCATCGGCGCGTTCGAAACGGCGTTCCACCGCACCATGCCGCCGGAGGCGTACTATTATTCCATTCCGATCGAGATTTCCCGTAACTATGACATCCGACGCAACGGCTTCCACGGCGCATCCATCGAATATCTGACCGAGTGGACACAGGAGCGGATGGAACGGGAGGACTTGAAGCTCGTCGTGTGCCACCTGGGCGGCAGCGGGAGCATCTGCGCCGTCAAAAACGGAAAATCGCTCGATACCTCGCTTGGCCTGACGCTGCAATGCGGCACGATGCACAACAACCGCTGCGGCGATATCGACCCCTATATCATCTTCTATCTGGTCGAATCCTGCGGCATGACGCTCGAGGAGGTCAAGCAGATGCTCCAGACGAGGAGCGGACTTTACGGGATGTCCGGCGGAGCGGGCCGCGATCTGCGCGACGTGCAGGCGGCAGCCGAGGCCGGAAACGAGGACGCGGAGCTGGCCATCCGCGCATACTGCTATTCGATCAAAAAATACATCGGCGCATACGCCGCAGTCATGGGCGGGCTGGACGCGATCGTCTTCGGCGGCGGCATCGGCCTGAACAGCCCGCTCGTGCGGGCGCTGAGTCTGGAGGGTCTGGAATTTCTGGGTGTCCGGCTCGACGGCTTCAAAAACCGTATGGCGATCGCCGGAATGGATATCTCCATGGAGGACGCCCCCGTCCGCGTCTTCACCGTCCATACCGACGAGGAGATCATCGTCGCCCGAAAGGCGGCGGCACTGTTGGCTACACATTGATAAATAACTTCATCCGAGAGCTATTTCCGGCAGCTCTCGGATTTTTTTTGAAGAAACTTGGGGCAGAGGTGAGAGTTTTTTCGATTTCATGTACCTATATAAGTGAAAGAGCCTGACTTCAGGAAAAGGAAAGGAGGCTTCCACCACTATGTACGATACCGCAAGACGGGTCGCACTCGTCAAGCAGCGGGTGCGGAAAAACACCCGCCGGAGGCAGCGGCGCGAGGCAATAAGCCTCTCCGCTTTCTGCCTGATGTTATTCACGGCACTTGCCGGGGCGGCGGACGCACTTATCGTGCGGGGACAGACCGCCGCACGGGGCATGTTCGGCGCGATGCTGCTGCGGGAGGACGCGGGCGGCTATGTGCTGGTAGGCGTTGTCTGCTTTGCCGCGGCGGCGGCGATCACCGCGCTGTGCTTCCGGCTCAGGAACAGAGAAAAACAGAAAAAAGGCGCGGCGGACAAGCACGCCCGACACGAACAGGAGGAGAAAAGCCAATGAAAAAACGAATACTCAGCATCCTGCTCCTATGCTGCATGGTTCTGACGCTGCTGCCGACAACGGCGTTTGCGGCGGATGAGCTACCGGATGTCAAGCTTTCCATTCCAACGACGTTTGACAAGACAGTGTACCTTACAAATCAGAAAAAAGAATTGAAAATCACGGACAGCAAGACCTATCTGATCAAGGGCTCCGCAGATCCGAACTGGTATTTTCAATACCGGATCAAAATCGATGGCGGGCGCAAGAAAATTACGCCGCACATATTTCTGGACGGCGTCCGCCTTCAGGCACCCAAGGACGGCCCTGCCATCGAGCTTTACGGCGGCGCCTCCGCCTGTCTGTACTTTATCGGCAACGACAGCGAGCTGATCGGCGCGGAGAATTTCG
>ERZ779896.1467-NODE-1467-length-19647-cov-8.173540_pt1 | contig 19647 bp, 13 predicted proteins | sample MGYA00511067_ERZ779896 | MGnify/ENA primary metagenome ERZ779896 (study PRJEB29588, sample SAMEA2161597) | human gut metagenome | biome: human gut; feature: human-associated habitat; material: faeces | place: Denmark | collected 2008/2010 ... | reverse complement strand
GAACCTTGAACCCTGAACCAAATGAAAGCAAAGTAAAAAGGAGCTGTGAAGAAATAAGGATTCATTTCTTCACAGCTCCTTTTTCTTTCCCTCTTTACTTTTCTTTTTTCCCAAAGACAGGCATATAAGGCTCCATTTTCTGCGCGAGGGTCAATTCATCTTCGCGGTCACGCTTCTCCGCGATACGCTGGAATTCGGCTTGTGCGCCCACTTTATCAGCAGGTGCGATCTCCTTTTTCCACATGCCGTCAGACTGCATAATGTGCGCTTTCTGATTGTCCGCGAGCTCCATATTGACCATGGTCTTCAGACGATGGCAGAGATCGGCGTCACGCACAGGGATCATGAGTTCGACGCGGTCATTGAGGTTTCTTGGCATCCAGTCCGCACTGCCGATATACAGCTCTTCACGACCGCCATTGGCGAACCAGAAGACACGGCTGTGCTCCAGGAAGCGGCCGACGAGGCTTCTGACCGTGATGTTGTCGCTGACGCCGGGGATACCGGGGATGAGTACGCAGATCCCTCGGATGATGAGCTCGATCCTGACGCCTGCCTGAGAAGCTTCGTAGAGCTTATCTATGATCTCCTTATCGAGGAGGGAATTCATCTTGGCGACCATGTGTGCCTGCTCGCCCTGCTTGGCGAAGGCGATCTCGCGGTCGATGAGCTCCATGCAGCGCTGGCGGAGATTGATCGGCGCGACGATGAAGGAGTCCCACAGCGGCGGGTCAGAGTAGCCGGAGAGCAGATTGAAGAAGGCAGAAGCATCGCTGCCGAACTGGTCATTGCAGGTGAATACGCCGAGATCCGTATAGAGCTTGGCTGTGGATGCATTGTAGTTGCCGGTCGCGACATGGACATAGCGGCGGATGCCGTCCTTTTCGCGGCGGATGACGAGCGTACACTTCGAGTGTGTCTTAAGGCCTACCAAGCCGTAGATGACATGTGCGCCTGCTTTTTCAAGACGGCGGGCCATCAGGATGTTATTCGCTTCATCGAAGCGCGCCTTGACTTCCATGAGGACAGTGACCTGCTTGCCGTTCTGTGCTGCTTTTTCGAGCGCCTGTATGATCGGCGAGGAGGAAGCCACGCGGTACAGGGTCTGCTTGATGGCAAGGACATCGGGGTCAGCTGCAGCAGAAGCGACGAAATTGACGACAGAGTCTTCAAAGGATTCATAAGGCAGATGCACGAGGAGATCTTTCTCACGGATCATCTCGAAAATATTCTTTCGCCCATCCTTTTCAAGCTGGATCATGGACCAGGGGCGATGCGGATGCGCTTCCGGATAGCGGAGACGGTCGTAGCCCTTGATGCCGCAGAAGGAAAAGAACATCGTCATATCGAGCGGTCCGTCGATCTCATACAGGTCCTCTTTCGCGAGGTGCATCTCCTGCGTCATGAAACGCTGCATGAAGCGGCTGGTGCCTGCTTCGAATTCGATACGCACGGCCTCCCCGCGCTGGCGTTTTTTCAGCTGGCGCTCCACCTCGACGACGAGATCCTGCGCATCTTCTTCGTCGATCGCAAGATCCGCGTCACGCGTGATGCGGAAAGGATGTGCCTCCAGAAGGTCGTAGCCGATAAAGAAACGTGAAGCAAAGTGACGGATGACCTGCTCCAAGAGGACGAAGTCGTGGCGCCCCTTCTTTTCCGTATCATCCGGCAGGCGGACGATACGAGGAAGCAGCGATGGCACCGGCACGATCGCCGTCTTCACATCGATATCATTTTCCTCATCCAGCGAAAGGTCACGCTCATTCCTTTCGAGCAGCATCGCGATATTGAGGCTCTTCGAAGCGAGGAACGGGAACGGATGCGAGGAGTCGACGGCCATCGGTGTGACAACTGGGAATACCTGCCGCTCGAAATAGTCCTCCATCCATTTCTTCTGCGCCTCTGTCGCATCTTCCGGATGGATGAAGTAGAGCCCTTCCGTACGAAGCTCGGACAGGAGCATATGGAGGAAACGGTACTGGCGCGCGACGAGCTTCTGGCAGATGTCGGAGATCTGCTCGAGCTGCTCCTCCGGTGTCATATGGGCGATGTCACGGCGCTTCACGCCATTTTCCTTCTGGTGCTTCAGCCCCGCCACACGGATCATGAAGAATTCATCCAGATTCGAACTCGTGATCGCCAGGAATTTCAATTTTTCCAGCAGGGGATTGTTCGGATCCACCGCCTCCTGCAGTACGCGGCGATTGAACTGCAGCCACGACAGCTCGCGGTTCAGATAATAATGCTGATGTCTATCCTGCACGTCCATAGTTACCTCCGCTCCAATTTGGCTTCCATGCCAAATACCGTTTCAAACATTGTTTTTTCTTTATTGAACAGCCATGTCTCCAGGGCCGTATCCTCACTCGATTCATACTCGATGACAAGCGCATCCCCCGAGATATGGGCCGAAAGATCTTTCAGCTTCTGCTTCCTCGACATATCCATCGCACGGACCAGACGGAAGATGGCTATCAGCTTCAGCGCCGTCATCTTCGACTCATCCGACAGGATGCGGAATGGCTCATCGTCATCATTCGGGATCCCCTTGTGATCATAGTAGACGATGCACGCCACGATATCCTTCTCTCGGTCGGAGATCCCGAAAATATCCGTCCCGCGGACCATATTCCACGCCTGCATGGACGAGCCCAAAAGATTCACATACTTCCCGATCTGGTACAGAATGATCGCCATGCGAAGCAGGAATTCATCACGGTCATTGAGCCCATTTCCGCGGTCAAAGGCCTGAACGATCACTTTGCTGTAGAGCTCCATCGCCTTCGCATGCACCGGTTCATAGTAATAGTCTGCCGCGATCGAGCGCGTCAGCTCCAGATTCTGCGCGCGCATGTACGCAAGTGCCGGATCATTCGTCTTCTGCGCCCCATAGAAGAGCGATGCCGAACGCACGAAGGTCATCCCCATCATGACTACATGCTTCACAGGGATCGCATTCAGGATCTCCTGATAAATATGCAGCGTCGGCGAGACAGTGAGCGCCCATGCCTCACTGATGTGATACTTCTGCATGATCATCGAAGTGGAGAATTTCCCCACCTCGTCATACACCTTGCCGAATTCCTGAGGCTTCACCTCTGCGATATCCCGCCGATCAAGGTCATGGTGCAAGAGCATCGCGACGATCCTCGCCTCGCGTCCCGAGAGAACGACCGTATCGATATCATACTTTCTGATCGATACCCAGAGCGGCTCCATGATCGCATGGATGTACTCCGCCAGCGCTTCCGGGAAATAGCGCGACTCGCGCTGGTTCGTCGTGAACGTCTCCAAAAGGCGCAGCGTCCCAATGTGTACATTGTGCTGGTAGCAGAGCGAACCCTTCTCCCACACCGTCAGCCCCACGCACCCCGACGTGATGTCGACGAAGAGGAAATTCTTCCCCAGACGCTCATTCGCCGCCCGGTTATACTGCTTCAACTGGTACGAAAGGCCGAAATGCTTGAAATAGATCTCCTGCGGCATGTCCACGACCTGCACATTGAATCCCGTTTTGACACGGATCAGATCCAGGATCGAGCGGCAGTTATCCGCCTCACGGAAAACCGCCGTCGCATACGCCGCATATACCTTCACCTGATAATCCGACAGCAGCTGCTTCAAGCCATTCAGCATGCGGCAGAGCTTCCGGATCGAAGCGAAAGACAGATTCTTATGATTAAATACCTCTTCCCCAAAGTTCGTATCCTTCCTCACGGACTCGATGACACGGACTTCATTGACATTCTTGTACTCCACGATGCGAAGAGACAGATTCGACGAGCCGATGTGAATGATACCGTAAATGAGCGGCTTTTGTTCCGACATAAGTGGCCCTCCTTTTATAAACAGCGGGTATCTTGTAATCCCATATATCCGTAAAAATGAAACGTAAAAGTTCGGAGTGAGGAGTGGTGGTGCGGCGCAGAAAATAATGAAGCGCCGCGGAGTTTTGATAGCACTTCGCGCCGCCGTCATCTCGAGCGTAGCCCTCGATCTTCCTTGCAGAACGATCAGTGTACCAATTGCGCTATTTCAATCACCGCTTGCTCCTAATCCCCAACCCCTAATCCCTAGCTACTCATCACCGCTTTCAAACTTGTGGTGGCGGCTTCGCTGCAAAATATATATTTGCGGCGAAGCCGCCACCTTCATTTCTCATTCAAGCGAAGCGTCAGCGTTAGCCCGCGGGGCGTACCGGGCTGGTGCACGATGAAACAGGCCACACGCAGAAGCATACCTTTTAATGATAGCCCACTCCCGTAAAAAGCACGTAAACAGCGGGCAAAGTTTCTCTTTATAATTATACCATGACTTATATGCATAGCGGAGCACAGGGAGCCCTTCCCGTTAAAGGAAATTCTGATAGTATGGTATGGAAAAAACGTAGAATCAAGAGATCCTGTATAATGACGTGATTCAGGGCAATTGCAGTGAAAAAGGAGCTATGAAGAAATGAGGATTCATTTCTTCACAGCTCCTTTTTACTTTGCTTTCACTTGGTTCAGGGTTCAGGTGGCGGCTTCGCCGCCTTTTTTTAGAAGATGGTATTCTCGTATCGCAGCCTTCCCCTCTAGGGGAAGGTGCCCCGCAGGGGCGGATAGGGTGACTATGGCATGAAAGACAGCTGGGATAAGATTTCCCGGTCACTCCTATGAGAGCGGTAAGTCCCCCGCGGCAGATTGAACGCGAAAATGAGATGATCGTTATTTCACATCGCCTTGTGTCTATCTTTCACGCATGGCAGGCGCTTATGGTCTGAGCTCGTTTTGAGAACTTGCCTCCTCATAGTCACTGTCTTCGTTCTTGTGAAGGATCACGCTGGAGACGCTCTCCGTCCCGCTATCGCTTCCGCCCGTGCCGGAGCTGCCGGAACCGCTGCTGTTATCGCTTTTACCCAAAGTAAAATTTCTCCAAGTATACGTGACATCATTTTTATTAGATACGAAACGCTGTGCTACTATGCTTCCTTCAAATTCTTTGCATCCATTATACGTAATATTTCCCTGGGGCGCATAGACCAGAGCTTTTAGCTTCAGGTGTTCAGGCAAATTGATTTGTATATTTCCATGCAGCGATATGATCTCCACATGATCCGCAGTAAAATCTATATCCTGCTCATTCACCGTAACATCCCCGTCCGCCACAATGACTCTATGTGCCTTCATTTGAGGTTGATACGAATTAATCCACCCTGCTTGCTTGTTATCAAAATTCCCATTGGTCGAATAATAAACTTCCTGATCTTCATATTTTACATTTTCGCCCCATCCCGTCGGATACTTTTTTCGAAGCGTTTCGTTCACATATTTGTAAATATTTCCGGTATCCTCAGAGTTTTCCTTCATGGAGATATCTATATCAAATCGATCCTCCTTCTTCAAATTAGCAACCACAACATCTTCTCCACACCGGGTATGATTATCATACCCGATACGAATAAAGTGATACCAGCTTGAATTGGGGTCATTCGGATTCACCTGAATATCATTATCATAATATCCTGCATCAGGCGGTGTAACTTTCTTATAGTTATGCTCCCAGATCCCAATTTGATAATATAGCCAAACGTCATAATCCGTCAAATCTTTACCAGCGCTGAAAGCACCCGGATCTATCAATACATTTCTTACCCCATCTGCAGTATTATACGTACCATTTAACCGAATAACTCCATTGGCATGGATCTTCCCATGGATCCGCTGTCCCGTATTGCTCCAAAATAAAGAATAATCCTGCGACCAGTTATTTTCCTGTGAATACACCTTATTCGCGCCGATAAATGCATAATCAAAGACCCCATTCCCCTGTGACGGCTGGCTCACTACCACCTTCGTCGTTGCACGCACATCCACGGAAAAGCCATGGATCCCGACGAACTCGATAAACTTCGACCCAATCTTTTCTGTCGCATCCAGCGTCAGCAAGCGTCCTTCCGTCTTCGTACTATCCTTCGGAGGTCTCGGATAAAGTCTCAAGTCATACTTCTTCCGGATCTCATCGAGAGAGAGACCGCGATCCTCCTCATTATCCAGATTCGCTTGCAGGTATTGCTCCGCGACGCGATACATCTCCGCCGAATTATTCTCATCATACACATACGACGCGGCAAGCACCGCCGCATCTGCTGCCTTCTGCAGGCGCGCGTGACGGGCAAAGCCATTCCCGAGGTCCACCGCGAGCCCTGCACAACCGAAAAGGATCGGGATCAATATGGCGAAAAATACCATGTACGCCCCGCGCTCATTCTTAATGTGGGAAAGCAGTCGATTCAAAAAAGTCATAGTATCACCTCATGTGAGTTAGGAGTGAGGAGTGAGGAGTGAGGAGTGGAGGAAGGGGCGCACAATTCATATAGCGCCCCAATACCTCTCATTTTATAAAACAGTCTATTCATGATTTATATAAAACTCCGCGCAGCTTCCATATTTTATGCGCTGAGCCTTCACCTCAAACTTCTCACTTGATTGGATGGTCAATTTAACTGCCAGTTATTTATGAAACGCAATTCCCATCACCAGCCACGAAAAACCATATTCGCATTTAGTATACCATAGTCTCCGCAAAGATTTGAAATGAAAAGCCGCACACAAAAACGCCCGCCGGATAGCGGACGTTTTCATTGATCAGAGTGACTGGTGGCTAGTGGCTAGTGGCTAGTGACTGGTGGCTAAGGACAGTGACCGGCACGCCAAGTGCGGTCATCGCCCATTTCTTACTCCGCGGCGCGTCCTTATCTGTTGCGCCGCTCCACCATTTCTCATTTCTAATTTCTCATTTCTAATTTCCTAGTCACACGCAAAAACGCCCGCCAGATGGCGGACGTTTTCATTGATCAAAGTAACTGGCGACCAGTGCGTGGAATGCGGGCATCGCCGTTTACAAAAATCGACGCAAATATTTATGGGGCGATGCCCGAAGGTCTGTTGATCACAGGTTTTCCTCGTATCGTCAGCCTTCCCCCTCGAGGGGAAGGTGCCCCGAAGGGGCGGATAGGGCACAGGCGGTATGAAAGAGGATGGAGAAATGCGTCTCAAGTCGACGATTTACGAAAGCACCCTATCCACCGCTGACGCGGTCCCCCTTCCCCAATGGGGAAGGCGATTCCTGCTCAGCGGCGAAACCGCCACCTTAATTCCTCATTCCTAATTCCTCATTTAATTTCCTTCCAGTCTCGCTACGCCGAGCGGCGGGCTTTCCAGGAAGGTGACTTTCGGATTTCTCTGAGCGAGCCAGCCAGCCTGCCATGCATTCGGCAGAAGGTAGACAGGACGCTCGCGGCGGTCATAGACGACCATCGCATTGTCGATGCCAATAAGCTCTTCCGGCGGGACATCCCCCTCCGTCCAGCGGGCTGCGGTGTAGGAGAGCGGTTCCAGATTCACATGGACATTATATTCATTTTCTAGCCGGTACTTCATGACTTCGAACTGCAGCTGGCCGACAGCGCCGATGATGAAAGACTCCATGACGTAAGGCTGCTTGTAGACCTGGATCGCCCCTTCCTGCGCGAGCTGGGAGACACCATTCAGGAACTGCTTTCTCTTCATGCTGCTTTCCGGAGACAGACGGGCGAAAAGCTCCGGCGGGAAGACAGGGAAATCAATGAAGGTGACAGGATGCTTCTTCTCGCAGACGGTATCGCCGACACCGAGCTCACCGGTATCGAAAAGACCGATGATGTCGCCCGGGTAGGCTTTCTCGACCGTCTGTCTTTCCGTCGCGAGGAACTGCTGCGGCTGGGAGAGACGGAGCATCTTGCCGCTCTGGCGATGCAGGACGGTGATGCCTTTCTCGAAGACGCCCGAGCAGATACGCATGAAAGCGACACGGTCATGATGCTTCGGGTCCATATTTGCCTGGATCTTGAAAATGAAGCCGGAGAACGCCGGATCTTCCGGCTCGATGGTGCCTTCCAGCGTCTTTCTCGCTTCCGGCGGCGGCGCAAGCTCGAGGTATTTCTCCAGAAATGGCTGTACGCCGAAATTCGTCATAGCCGATCCGAAGAACATCGGTGTCAGCTCCCCTTTTGCGACTTTTTCCGCATCGAAGGGATCGCCCGCTTCGTCAAGAAGCTCCAAATCATTACGGAGCGCATCCAAAACTTCCTGCCCGACCTGAGAAACGATGGCTTCGTCATCGATCTTGCCGGAGATCACTTCCAGCTTCTTCACGCCATGGGCATTGTCCTTGATGAAGATATGGCACATCTCCGTCTCACGGTCATAGATGCCCGTGTAGTCACCGTTCACACCGATCGGCCAGTTCATCGGACAGGAACGGATGCCAAGCACATCTTCAATGTCCGCCATCAGATCGAACGGATTCTTACCAAAATGGTCGATCTTATTCACGAAGGTGAAGATCGGGATCCCGCGATCCGAGCAGACCTTGAAGAGCTTCTTCGTCTGCGCTTCGACGCCCTTTGCCACATCGATGACCATGACCGCCGAGTCGACGGCCATCAGCGTGCGGTAGGTATCCTCCGAAAAGTCCGCATGCCCCGGGGTATCCAGGATATTGATGCGGCAGCCCTGGTAGTCGAACTGCAGCACCGAGCTCGTGACAGAGATCCCGCGCTGTTTTTCGATTTCCATCCAGTCAGACACCGCATAGCGCGCCGTCTTCCTCGCCTTGACGGAGCCTGCGAGATGGATCGCACCCCCGTAAAGCAGTAATTTTTCCGTCAATGTCGTCTTGCCGGCATCCGGGTGGGAAATGATCGCAAACGTCCGGCGGCGTTTGATTTCTTCTAAGTCAGTCATATTGCACCTCAATCAAAAATATATATCGCTTCATTATAGCATATTTATATGACAGTTCGTAGAAGAAAAGGAAAGCGAAAGCGGCATTCTTCTACACAAAAACGCACAGGCGAAAAAGCCTGTGCGTTTCTCTCTGTACTTCTCATTACAGATCACGAAGGACACGATACGTAGATCCATCCTTTCGTTTGTTCTCTGCCACCTGCATCGAGCCATTCTTCCCCAGACACAGGATCTCACCCGTATCAGGATTCACCCGATACACATCCGTCGTGACCTTCGTCCCCACCGACTGATCGGTCAATTTCGTCCCCTTATTCTTATCCGGGCTGTAAATGGCGACCGCATAGTACAGCTGACCATTTTCCTTATAACCGACCATCGCCCAGCTGTCATTTTTGAGCGCACTGGAATCGATCTGTCCCACAAATTGCGACCCACTGTCACTATCGATCAGCCCATTCGCATTCGCAATCGTCATCGTAAACTTCGGGCCTTTTCTTTTATCGAAATAGCTTCCATTCGTTCCGATTCCGCCCATATAGTCAAAAAATGACTGAAACCCAGGGCCCGTCTCTTGTTTCGCGAGAGGAAGAAGCGTCTCCTTCAGCCACTTCATGTGACGGTCATAGACCTTATCACTTTTGCTCCCCGCTTGAAGAAGCTCTGCGGCGGAGCCAAAGATCCTAGGAATCCCGTCTCCGTAAGCCCCCAAAACACCCCATCCGATCCCGACCACCAGGCCCAGCATGAGGGCATACTCCACAAAGTTGTTCCCCTTCTGTCCCATATCTCTTACCAGTCCTCTTTCTCGTATAATAAGTTCCAGGGTTTCATTTTACCATCTTTTCAAGAGAGCTACAAGGAGATAATAAGAGGCGGTAAGTGTCAAGTTTTCCTCGGTAATTCATTTGACTGTCGATAATTACTATCTCCGTGGCTTCGGTTTAATCAGTATTTCTGCATCGCTCATGCAAGTCTTCCCATGAGGGAAGAAGAAACTCCATAAACGCCTATACGCCCTTCCAGGCATCCTGGCCTATAGTTTCTCGTTCTGCGCTCTGCCTGCACCGCGGCTTTGTGCATGGCTCTATCCATCTTTTTGTAGCTCTTCCCATTAGCATGGTACAAGAGGGCTTGCGTAAGCGTCTTATTCTTCCGGGCGGTCAGTACCCAGACAATGTACTCCATTCCTTCGCTGGACCAGCTCCGCCCCTGCCGTTTCATGCGATAGCTGTAGAACCGGTGATTCGTTTCTGCAGTACCCAAGTGGATTTCTGTATGGATGCCGCGCCGGCTCAGGCTTGGGATATAAGGAATAATAAAAACCCACTCCGAAAAAATCCGGAGTGGGTTTGAAATTCGCCGCTCAACGCAGTCGCCATGCGACCTCGATCGGCTTATTGATATAATTTCTCGTATCCATCAGCACGCCATCCACCACCGCACTCGCCCAGCCTTTGCCGAGCTGGAGCACCCAGGCACCGGACGGATGAGAGGCGAGAAATTCTTTTACCGGCGTCTTTCCACGCGTGAAATACTGGCAAGTCCCCACGGCATAGCGGCTGAGGTAGGATGCCGCGGCGGACGTAGACTGCGGATTATCACACTGAGAGAGGGCCTGGCGGCAGAGATCCTGATAAGCCTCTTCCCATGTCCTGCCTTCGGCGAGGGCGATGGCACGGACGAAGCTGTCCTGATACCCGCGGTTTACGGGACTTGGATTTCTAAAAAGAAAAGTCTGGCCCGCGGCGACGTCGATGTCTTCCAAAGGAGCGAGGCGGCGCTCGCTTCTTTCGTAGAGCCATGGGGCGGAGGGGCGCGGCGCGGACGCGATGTCGGGCGGGATCTCCCACGCTTCGAGCAGTTTTTCGCTGCTCGCGTCCCATGTGTCATAGAGGAAACCATCCCGCGCGCAGGTGACGTGCCACCAAAGGCGGAGGACGTAGTTTCCTTTCGGATGCTGCCGGATAAATTCTCCCACGGTCATGTCTGCCGTGCTGGCTTCGTCATCGGTATGGGCGTGCGCTTGGGCGGACTTATACACGTAGCGGGCTCCGATTTCCTTCAGATATTTGCGAAAGACGATCGGATAGTCCGGCATGGCATGCAGGGAAAGGCCCGTCTGGCACAGTCCGGCGAAGGTGTCTTTCCATGAAATCCCCGTGCCTCCGGCAATGGCCCGAAAGACGCAGTCATCGCAGTCTTTCCCCTGCGGATTCACATTCTGCATTTTCCAATTCGTTTTTTCTATTCTCTTTCGATACATCAAGATCCCTCCCTTGTCTATAGTATAGCACGCGGGTTAGACATGAAATGTCAATTTATGAAATGATGGGGTAAAAAAAATTCACGGGCCATTATGAGAAATGCGAGAATGCCCTTTGTGGACGAAGGGCATTGCATCACAAAGGCGCAACAAGCATTCGTAAGTATCCATGGAAGCATTCCCTGCAATCCGGCACCAGCGCATTTCACGGTTCATATCACTTATGCGATTAAACTTCGCTCTAGGGTTTGTCGTGGAGGCGAATCCTGCATGAGATCTTTCTTTGCTTGCTGCGTCTTTATGTATTTGTATGGCTTACGCTTTCCGACGGCTAGCACGCTTTCTGGCGGGAAGGAGGGAAATCGGATCCGCCGCCAGCCCTCTCCGCTCTCCTTTCCTATAGGTATGTGCACGTAGGAGTGTAGAGGAGCTTTCGGCTCCCGGGAGGATTTTCCTCTCTCCATAAAATACTATCGTGGAAGTTTTGGACTTTACACGGTTTTGGATAAAAAGGATGGAAGGGAAACAGTGATCTCCGTCATTTATAAAAAAGGCGTCATAGTTTTATTTCTATTAAATTGCATATTTTCCAAAGTTTTCAAATGTTGATTTTACATATTTTCTCGATTTTCCTATCAGGCAGGCAGCAAGCCATATTCATCGCAAGATCCTTCGACGCTTGTTCCGCATGCGGCTATCGCACATACGCCGTTTTCATCCGCGCAGGATGACGTCCAGTCCCCAGCCACTAGTCACCGCCAACCAACAAAAAAGAACCACGGCTTGCCGTGGTTCTTTGGTTTAGTTTCAAGAGTCGATTTCTTTCTTTCTGGTGAGGCTGGCCTGCTCGAAGTGCATGCTTCTGGTATGAATGGTATGTACCCAGCCTTTCTCATGGCGATCCTTCCATCCGAGGATAGTAACGGGGATCCAGGAGTACATAAAGACAGGGTAGATGAGCCAGTAGAGGTAGATCTTCCAGGGCACCTTGATCTGCAGGAGAACGATCAATGGGACGACGGACTGGATGAATCCCAGGATCGCCCAGAACTGGTGCGGCACCAGCACATCGTTGTAGAGGATGACCGTAAAGCAGGGGTAGAACATATTGATGTAGGTCATCAGAAGGTAGAAGGTGGAGACGAGGAGGAAGTAGTTCTGCAGGAGCTGCATGATGCCGTCTAAGATGACGATGCTGTGACGTTTCCATCCTTCTTTCCAAAGGATCGGGATGTAGCGCTCGGAGCAGTCGAACTGGCCCTGCGCCCAGCGTTTTCTCTGGCGGCAGGAGGCCATGAAGGAGAGTGGCTTCTCATCGTAAATGATGGCGTCATGTACCCAGCAGGTACGAATGCCGTGAGAGAGGCATTTCATGGCGAATTCCATGTCTTCGGTCAGGCAGTCACAGCCCCAGCCGTATTTCTTGACGATATCGGAAGCGATGCACATGCCGGTACCGCCAAGACAGGAGGAGAGTCCCATATTGTACTTGCCGAGATGCCAGAGGTGGTTGATGGTCCAGAAGGCGATAGCGAAGGTGCCGGAGACCCAGGTGTCGGTCGGATTCTTCGCGGAAAGGTAGCCCTGCAGGACTTTCTGTCCTTTGAGGAGACGATTGTTCATGACGGCAAGGAAGTCCAGATGGACGAGGTTGTCAGAGTCGAAGACGCAGAAGGCGTCATATTTCTTATCCAGTGCAAAGATCTTCGGGAAGACCCAGTCCATGGCATAGCCTTTGCCGACGAGTTCCTTGTTTTCTCTTTCGAAGACGTGGGCGCCATGGGCGCGCGCGATGTCAGCGGTATTGTCGGTGCAGTTGTCGGCAATGACGAAGACGTCATAGAGTTCTTTCGGATATTTCAGGATGCGAAGGTTGTCCAGCAGATCCCCCAGGACCATGGCTTCGTTATGCGCCGGTACGACGATGGCGAAGCGGCTCTTCGGAGCAGCCAGATTCGTTTCTTTTCGATGCCACATGCCGAATAACGCGATCACCGTATAGTAGATGGTAAAAATCCCGACGATGATCTGTATCGGAAACATGATTATATCGAGGTAGTGGTTCATTGTTCGATGTCCTCAGGTGCTCTTTTCTGTTTTCTTCTGATAGCTTTCCGTTTGCCTTTTCTGCGGTTGAGGTAGGTATTCATCATGCCGAAGAGGATGTAGGCAGCGCAGATGGCAGCCGCCCAGATCGGCCAGTAGAAGATGGTCGCGATGACGAAGAAGGCAAGGCAGATGGCAACCGCAGGCACATGTAGCTGGTCTGCGCTTGCGCCTTTGTTATCCGGGTAGTGGATCTCGCTCACCATGAGGAAGGCGAGCAGAAGGACCCAGAGGACGATGAGCCAGTTCCAGACTTTCGCACCGGAGAGTACGTAAGCGGAAATGATGACGCCGGTCGTCGGGCAGGGCAGTCCTTCGAAGTAGCCATGGACGGATGTGACCTTCACATTGAAGCGTGCCAGACGGAAGGCACAGAAGGTACCGAGGAGGGCGCAGGGAATGATGCCCACCCAGCCCAGCTCATGGAGCTGGTAGGAGTAAATGAGCGCACCGGCTGCGATGCCGAAGGAAATATCATCGGAGAGGGAGTCGAGCTCGACGCCCATGGGGCCGGCAGTGTGCAGCGCACGGGCGACTCTCCCGTCCAGCGCATCGGCCACCATCGCGATCAGTATGAAAATCGCTGCAAGGTCACAGTGACCTTCGATAGACATCATTATGGATAAGCCGCCAAAGAATGCATTGGCCGCTGTGACTCCATTGGCAATCCAAGATTTATTCAACTTATTTCAGCCTCCCTACGACGGTCAGGCCGCCGCGTACTTTATCGCCTTTTTTGACGCAGATCTCACAGTCTCCCGGGATGTAGAGCTCCGTGCAGGAGCCGAATTTGATCATGCCGTAGAGTTCGCCTTTTTTCAGGCTGTCTCCCAGATTTTTCCAGGAAACAACGCGTCGTGCCAGTATCCCCGCGATGAGGATGACCAGAATGGATCGGTTCTTGCCCGTGATCCCGATGGCACCGCGTTCATTTTCAAAGCCCACCCCTTCCTCATACGCCGGCAGGAATTTGCCCTGCGTATAGGACTGGTAGGTGATCTTCCCTTCCATCGGGCTGCGGTTGCAGTGTACGTCGAAGATGGAAAGGAAAATGGTGATCTTATGACAGGTCTGTCCCAGAAACATGTCTTCCTTCGCATCATGGCACACGTCCACGACGGTGCCGTCCGCCGGAGAGACGAGGACATCATCACCCGGAGTGATTTTATCATTTCTGGGAGGACAGCGGAAGAAATAGGTGAAGTATACTGCAAGTACAAAGGGCACGACGGCAGCATAGTACCATTTCATCCAGAGTCCGATCACACCAAGAAGGAGCGCCACGATGATAAAAGGGTATCCTTCCGGTAGAATGATTGGTTTTTTCAGCATCACTGACTCCTAAATGAATATGTTGGGTTTAAGGGTTAAAGGTTCAGGGTTCAGGGTTCAGGGTTGTGGTGGCGGCTTCGCCGCGAGTATATATGAGGCGATGCCCGAAAGTGATATTCAAGTCACCAGTCACAAGTCACTCTAAACTCCTAATCCCTAGTTACCAGTCACTAGCCCTTGCCCCCCCGCTCTTTTTTCCACTTTTTGACAGCCATCATGAATTTTGGGATGGCCATCATGCGCCCGATGCGGGAGGGCTGCAGGTAGAGTCGATACGCCCACTCGAGGCGGTTCTTCTGCATCCAGAGCGGGGCGCGTTTCAGATTTCCGCTCATGACGTCGAAGACGCCGCCGATGCCCATGGCCAGCACGGGTCCAAGCTCGTCCTTGTGCCGATAGAGCCATTTCTCCTGCTTCGGGACGCCGAGGCCTACCAGGAGCAGCCTGGCTCCGCTTTTCCGGATGTCTTTGATGATCCGTTTCTCTTCTTCTTCGTCGAAGTAGCCGTCATGGCAGCCCACGAGTCGGATCTCCCCATGGGACTTCTGGAAACGATCGGCCGCCTTCTTCGCGACGCCGGGCGCCCCGCCCAAGAAATAGACGGGCCAGCCTTCTTTCGATGCGATCTTTAGCAGCTCGACAGACAGGTCGGCACCGGTCACGCGTTCCGGAAAGGGAGTGCCGAGAGTTTCTCCCGCCCAAAGTACACCGGCTCCGTCAGGAACGACGAGGTCGGCACGATTCAGGATGCGCCCGAGCTCCTTGTCTTCCTGCGCCTGCATGATCATTTCTGCATTGGCTGTGGCAATGAGGCGGGGCTTTTCATCCCCCATCCCTTCTTTCGCCCACTGGAGGACTTCCTGCATGGTGAGTGCATAGACCGTGACGTCCATCACATTGTGCGAGGATTTTTCTATATCGATCATTTTACGCTGTAGTTCGGTGCTTCCTTGGTGATGCTGACATCATGCGGATGGCTTTCACGCAGACCTGCGCCGGTAATCTGAATAAACTGAGTGTCTTCATTCATGGCCTTGATATCCTTCGCACCGCAGTAGCCCATGGATGCACGGAGACCGCCGATAAGCTGGAAGAGGACGTCGGAGACATGTCCTTTGTAAGGAATGCGGCCTTCGATACCCTCCGGTACGAGTTTCTTCGCATTCTGCTGGAAATATCTGTCCTTGCTGCCAGCCTGCATAGCCCCCAGAGAGCCCATGCCGCGGTAGGATTTGTAATTCTTGCCCTGATAAATGATCATCTCGCCAGGAGCTTCTTCCGTACCTGCGAGGAGGTTGCCGAGCATGACGCAGGACGCACCGGCGCCAAGGGCCTTTGCGATATCACCGGAGTACTGGATGCCGCCGTCAGCGATGATCGGGATGCCGGTGCCTTCGGCTGCTTTCGCGCAGTCATAGATCGCTGTGATCTGCGGTACACCGATGCCCGCAATGACGCGGGTCGTGCAGATGGAGCCAGGTCCGATGCCGACTTTGACAGCAGATACGCCGGCTTCGATCAGTGCCTTGGTCGCATCATAGGTTGCGACATTTCCGGCGATGAGTTCCAGATGCGGGAATGCTTTGCGCAGGCGGCGGATGGTCTGCAGCACGCCTTCGCTGTGACCATGTGCGGTATCGATGACAAGGACATCTGCTTTGGCATCGAGAAGCGCTTCGACGCGGTCTTCCACGTCCGAAGTGACACCGATGGCAGCAGCCACCTTCAGGCGGCCGTCAGAGTCTTTGTTCGAATTTGGGAATTTTCTCATCTTTTCGATATCACGGATGGTGATGAGGCCTTTCAGATGGCCGTCATCGTCCACGAGCGGCAGTTTTTCGATGCGGTGCGCCTGCAGGATGCGTTTCGCTTCTTCCATGGTGGTATGTTCCGGAGCGGTGATCAGACCTTTCGAAGTCATGATGTCGCTGATCGGACGGGACAGATCCGTCTCGAAACGCATATCACGGTTTGTAATGATGCCGACCAGTTTGCCATTCTCTGTGATCGGCACACCGGAAATATGGTATTTGTTCATCAGTTCGTCCGCATCCGACAGGGTGTTGTCCGGAGCGAGGTAGATCGGATCCACGATGATGCCGTGTTCCGAACGCTTGACCAGCTTCACTTCTCTGGCCTGCTCATCAATGCTCATGTTCTTGTGAATGACACCGATACCGCCCTCGCGCGCCATGGCGATCGCCATTTCTGCTTCAGTGACGGTATCCATGCCGGCGCTCATGACCGGAATATTCAGTGTGACATTCTGTGTAAGGTGGGTGCGTACATCTACGTCGCGCGGAAGGACATCCGAATGTGCGGGGATCAGCAGCACATCATCAAAAGTCAGTCCCTGCTTGCCAAATTTGTCTTCTCTCATCATAGCCTCCATTCAAAAACTTTGGTTACTTCTGTGATGTCATGTCTATCTCTCTAGCCCGGAAATGCAGATCTACAGGATCCGCATTCCTTCATATGCCAAAGAGGTGCATTCTTTTCAATTAAAACATTATACCATAAATCACAGAGCTGTGTCTTGTATGATTTTTGAGGGTTCAAGGTTAGCCTGTGGGGCAGAGCGCCCCTTGATTACGGTTGAAAGCCTCGCTTGAATGAGAAATTAGAAATGGTGGTGGGGCGCTTAAAAATATGGAAGCGCCGCGGAGTATAGATGGTGGCGATACCCGAAGGTGGCATTTCAGTCACTAGTCACTTGAGGCTCCTAATCCCTAGCCACTAGTCACTAGTCACCAGTCACTAGTCACCAGTCACTAGCCACCAGTCACTTCTCCCCCAACTTTTCAAAGAACGCTCCACCGAATCTGTGCGAGAGTTCTTGCCTGAAGTCCATGCCACGGTCGATAGCTTTCTTAGCTTCCTTCCTCGCTTCTTCGAGGAGCGGGAGATCTTTCACGATATCTGCCGCCTTGAGGTCCGGCATGCCATGCTGGTGATAGCCGAAGAATTCACCGCTGCCGCGCAGGATGAGATCTTTTTCAGACAGGAGGAAGCCATCCTGGATCTCGCACATCAGCTTCATCCGAAGCTGGGTGATCTCATTCTGATTATCCGAGTAGAGGATGCAGTAAGCCTGTGCCTCCCCGCGCCCGACACGGCCGCGGAGCTGATGCAGCTGCGAAAGGCCGAAGCGATCGGCTCCGTAGACGAACATGATGGTGGCATTGGGTACATTGACGCCGACTTCGATGACGGATGTGGCGACGAGGAGCTTCTTCTCTCCCCGATGAAAGGCCTGCATGACCGCCTCTTTCTCGCTGTTCTTCATCCGCCCATGGACAAGGCCCACGGGAAACATGGGGAATATGCGGTCACGCAGCTCTTCATACACGGAGACGGCCGAGGCGAGGTCCTGCTTCTCACTCTTTTCGACGAGCGGGCAGACCACGTACACCTGATGTCCCGCTTCCATTTCCCGTCCCATGAAGCGAAAGACACGCTGGAGCATCTGACTCCCGATGGCGTAAGTCTTCACCGGATGTCTTCCCGGCGGCATCCCGCGGATGGCTGAAACATCGAGATCGCCATAAACGGAGAGCGCCATGGTCCTTGGGATCGGTGTTGCCGTCATGACGAGGATGTGCGGCGAGCCCCCCTTCGTTTCTAATGCCTTTCGCTGCTTCACGCCGAAGCGGTGCTGTTCATCGGTGATAACGAGACCCAGATGGGCAAAGATGACATCTTTCTCGATCAAAGCGTGCGTGCCGATCAGTACATCGATGTCCCCCGCTGCCAGCTGCTTCAGGATCTCGCGGCGCTCAGATGCCTTCGTATTTCCGGAGAGGTAAGCGACGCGGATAGGAAGTCCTTCGTAGAAATGCTGGAATGTCTCATAGTGCTGCCCTGCCAGGACCTCGGTCGGTGCCATGAGTGCGCCCTGATATCCATTCTCTACGATCTTGGCGAGCGAGAGTGCCGCGACAGCCGTCTTGCCGCTCCCGACATCCCCCTGCACCAGACGGTTCATCGGGATGAGCCCTTCCATATCGTCCTCGATATCACGAAAGGCCTGCTGCTGCCCCTCGGTCAGCCGGAAGGGGAACTGCTCGCGCACTCTCTTGACGAGCTCACCGGATGGCGCGCACTTGATGCTCTCTCTCCCCTCTTCTCTCTTTTTACGCAGGAGCAGAACACCTGCCTGCATGAAGAACAATTCTTCAAATGCGATCCGTCTGCGCGCTTCTCTCTGCTCGGCCCAGTCCTTCGGATCGTGCATCGCACGGATGGCGGCAAGCCGTCCCATCAGTTTCTCCCTCCGGACGGTATCTTCCGGAAGATTCTCATCCGCATCCTCCACCAGCGCGAGTGCTCCCTCGATCATGCGCCGAAGCTGCGGCGTCTTGATGCCCTCGGTCAGTCCGTATACAGGGACGAGCTTTTGAAAGGACGGCAGGTCCTCTGGCTCGATGGTCTCGATCTCCGCATTGCTGATCTGGTTCCTGTTGTAGCCATACTCCACCTTGCCATATGCCAGCACATGCTTCGAACGATGAAAAAGATCAGCTTTCCACGGCTGATTGAAATAGGTGAGCACCACCGCGCCCGTATCATCGACGATCATGACATTCAGGATCGACATGCTTCTTCGGGGATGGATCTCCTTGAGGCCCACTACCTCTCCGTAGACCACAGCCTCTTCATCAGGCACGAGATCTCCCATCGGCGTGACCTTCGTCCAGTCCTGATAGCGCCTCGGAAAATAGGAAAGGAGATCTTCGACGGTATGAATACCGAGGCGCTCCAGCTTCTCCTTCATCCGAGGGCCGACGCCCTTCAGGTACTGCACGGAATCAGATAGTTTCATGGATGACCTCCTTTGAATGGTTACGGGTTCGGGGTTCAGGGTTCAGGGTTAGCCCTAGGGGCGTGGTGCCCCTTGATTGTTTGCGAAAGAGGGGGAGCGGGTTCTACGGGTTCAACGGGTTCTATAGGTTCTACGGGTTCAACGGGGGGCGGTGCGGCGCATAAAAACAGGAAAGCGCCGCGGAGTTTTGAAGATATGGTATTCACGAAAGCGGCAAACCAGTGAACCTGTTGAACCTATGAGAATTCATATAAGGGAGAGATTGTTCTTTCTGCTTTCAAACTTGTAGTGGCGGCTTCGCCGCAATGTCAGATGATGGCATTCCCGTATCGTCAGCCTTCCCCTCGAGGGGA
>ERZ779896.1464-NODE-1464-length-19729-cov-2.651926_pt1 | contig 19729 bp, 12 predicted proteins | sample MGYA00511067_ERZ779896 | MGnify/ENA primary metagenome ERZ779896 (study PRJEB29588, sample SAMEA2161597) | human gut metagenome | biome: human gut; feature: human-associated habitat; material: faeces | place: Denmark | collected 2008/2010 ... | reverse complement strand
CCAGCGAAAGCAATCCGGTTCAGATTTATAATCAGGGTGTGTTCAGTATTGACGCCACCAATGCTGATGGAAAAGTCGATGGAATGTACAGCCTTTATGTGAAAGAAGCTGATCAGGCAGAGTCTTTGATGGAGGGGAATGTCGGGATTGGAAATTATGATACTGCATCCGGTATTTCCGACCGGGGCATTGTGAATGTCAATATCAATGGTTATAATCCTGCTTCCCCGGTAACAAACGGCATGACGTTGACCGGACTGCATGTCCGCAATACGCAGAATTCTTCTGCGGCGGTTACGAACTATGCGGGCAATCTGACCGTTAACGGCGGCGCTTTGAGTGCAACTTATTCGGCGTTGGACAATTTGGAAGTTTTGGCTTATGTATGGACTACAGCCGATGTTTTTACATTTTATACCATTACTCCGATTGCGAACTTGAATGATGTCACATCTCTGGCTGGTGCGGCATATTCCGTCCGTAATGTCGGAGAGTTGAATATCAAAGGTTCCAATGACAAGACGCTGTTTACGAACAGACTTGATTTCAGCAGCAACTATCAGGGGGATTATACTGCTTTGTTCAACTCCTCCGTTTCCGTTTATATGCAGGAATATGATTCCGGTGAATCAAATGTGAAGACAGTGGTCTATTATTATTGGAATTCTGCTTTCACAGAGGGGCGTAAGACCTTTACATGCACTTCAACGGGAGCCGTTATCGGTTCCAATGCCACGCTGTATCATATGACATCCGCGTCTGTGACGGGTCGAACAAAAGTCGATCTGCCTTCGGATTATGTTTATACGATTCCGAATACATCCAATGTCTGGCGCGGTTTCGGAAACGCTCTTGTGGCGGAAGCCGATGCAACTTTGAATAATGTCGCTTTCAATGCCGAAGCCAGTCCGGATACCCAGACCGTATTTGAAAACTGGGGCAATCTGACTGTAACGGGAATTGATGCGGATAATCAGTTCAAAGGGTTTGACTATTTGATTGACAATGGCACTCCATACTGGACATCTGCAACTGTATCTTTCACCCGGTATGGGAGTTCAAAACCTAAAGGCGACTATACGCAGACTGCCGATCTTGAGATCGGATTCCAGATCAGTGCCTCCTCCATTTACAGAAACTTCGGTACTCTGACGCTTCGCGGCGTTGAAACCCAGACGGGTGAAAATGAATATGAATATACCACAGGGACGGTAAATGTAGACGGCGGCGCTCTTGTAATCGCACCGACGACAAGTTCCCTTTCCGGGTCGCATATTACGAGGCTGAATCTTGTGAATTTCTCCGTTTCCGGCAAGAACACCCCGTATGCGATTCAGAACGAAGGTTTCCTGGGAATATACAACGGGCATTATGACAGTGCTGCCAATGAGTGGATCGGCGGCAGCAATGCTTATGTTCAGGCAACAAACGGAACCGCGATTCTGAACCGCAACACGCTTGAGATTTACAACAGCGCGATTATCAATAGTGTTAATGGTATCGAAGCGACAGATCAGGCGTCTTATATGGATATTGTGAATACTACAATCGCGAACAACAGCGGATGGGGAGTTATCTCCGCTATCGGTGCCCCTTCAGGAGATTTCAATTTCCTGATTGCCAATTCTACTATCGCTTACAATGGCAGTGGCGGTATTCGTCTGACAAACAGCAATGGTAAATTGTTCTTGATAAACACAATTGTTCTGAATGCCAATCCGGATGCTTCTTCTGAAAAATCCGTGGATCTTGTTTTTGATAATGGAGCTTCTTTGGATTCTCTGTCCGCAGGAAATCTTTACGGAACGACTGCTGCCGAGACAAAAGATTTGCAGGGAAAGACATTTGGGGGATGGGATGATACCAATCATGTATATTCTTTGGTTGAAAACGGGCCTGCGTGGTCTATCTCTGTTGCATGGTCTTACAACCGGACCAGCGGCAGCATGTGGGTGATAGATCATGTGACAGTCGGCAGTGCAACATCCGGAGCATATACGATTCATTACGACCAGGTCGGCAATGAGAGGTTGGCTTCGGACGGCAGAATCGGTGCGTATGTGCTTTCCGGCACTCCGCCTCCGCCGCCTGCAACGATCATTGTCAACACCATTTATGACAGTGCCAATTTTGATGCCTCGCATTTTACGGAAAAAGATGGAATTTATTCTTTGCGTGAAGTGATTTATGCCATTCAGAACGGTTATCTTGAGAGCGGGGACGTCCAGTTCGACTGGAACGCTCTGATTACGCAGATGGGAGGCGGCAGTGATATCACCATTACGGTTGATCTCGGTTCTATCGGAATTACGGATAATATTTCCATTACTGTTCCAGGCAGCGCTGGTGTGACACTGACGATCAATGCTTCCGGCAACGGAGATTCCGCATTTGTGGTCAACGGTTCCGCGATCGGCACGAGCTTGAGCCTGAACAATCTTACGCTGACCGGAGCGGCGACAGCCGGTAACGGCGGTGCGATTGATATCGAGGCGGGAACCGTCAATCTTACGAATGTTGATATCAAAGACGGAAGTGCGGCGCTGGGCGGTGCGATTTACCTGGCGTCCGGCAGTGCGTTCCTTACGGCTTCCGGGACAACGTTCAGCAATAATACCGCGTCTTCCGCCGGCGGTGCGATTTATAACAACGGCGGACAGGTCACGTTCTCCGGTGGAGGAAATTCCTTCAGCAATAATCAGGCGGGCAATGGCGGTGCGATTTATAACAACCGCGGCACTTTGAGCCTGGGCGGCGTCTCATTCTCCGGCAACTCCGCGACAGTGAACGGCGGCGCAATTTACAATAACGGCAGTTCCTTGAGTGTTGCCGACGGCGGCGTCTTTACCGGCAACCATGCCACTGAAAACGGCGGCGCGATTTATAATGACGGAAACGGAAGCCTTACGATTCAGGGCGGTGAGTTCTCCGGCAACTATACCGATAGCGGCGACGGCGGCGTGATTTACAACGGTTCCGGGGCTTTGGATATTCAGGGTGGCAAGTTCTCCGACAACCATGCCGCAGGCAACGGCGGCGTAATCTATAATGGCTCCGGGGCTTTGGATATTCAGGGCGGCGAGTTCTCCGGCAATTCCGCGACAGTCGGCGACGGCGGCGTTGTTTACAATGCGTCCGGTGCAGGTGCGATGAATATCGCAGGCGGCGTCTTTACCGACAACCATGCCGGAGGCAATGGCGGCGCCGTTTATAATGCTTCCGCTGAGGGAATGACGGTTTTTGCCGCATTCGGCGGGAACCATGCCGCGAACGGCGGTGCGATTTACAATACAGCCGGAATACTGAATATCGGCGGCATGTTTATCGGCAATTATGCTGAAACGGGAGATGGCGGTGCGATTTATAATGAATCGGCTGCGGGAATGACTGTCGCCGCTGATTTCACGGACAATAATGCCGCGAACGGCGGTGCGATCTACAACAAAAACGGGACGCTGGCAATTTCCGGCGGTTCTTTTGAAGCGAACAAAGCCAGGAACGGTAACGGCGGCGCCATTTATCACGGCGGCGCAGGCAGTCTGACGATTGATGGAACCGAACTGATCGGCAATGTCGCGACAGGGGGGGAAGGCGGCGCCGTCTTCAGCGGAAATGGCACACTGAATGTGAAGAATTCCACATTCACCGGAAACGAAGCGGTTACGGGGGCGGCAATCTCCAGCGGCGGTTCTGCGACGATGGACCGTGTCGTTTTCTCCGGCAATCAGGCGTTAGAGTTCATTGTCACCATCAACGGCGGCGACTTGAAGCAATACCGCGGGCGGCGCTTTATTCGATTCGCAGGGAAGCAAGACTGTCATTGACCTTTCCGCGTTTTATAACAACAACGCAGAGATCCTGCTTTCCGCCGGGGCGACGCTGTATGTGATCAACAGCACATTCGCAGAGGGGAATGGCGATGTCACAAAGCATATGATTACGGGTGGCGATGTCACCATCCTGAATACGACGGTTACGGGCGATATGGCGGACCGCGGCGATGCTCTGATTGATGCCGGCACCATCCGTTCGGTGAACAATATCATTGTCGGAACGGATGCGTCCCAGACAGCCTTGAACGGCGGCAAAGTGGAAGCTGCATATACGATCATGAGCGGAACCCAGGTGCATGGCGGAGTTGACGACAGCAATACATTCGGTATCAACTACCGGGCGCTGTTCGGCGGCAATACTGTGGACCCGGCAACCGGAACGATAGCCCTCCTGAGCGGGTCGATTGCCGAAACCGGTGTGTGGGTCGGATACAATACTGAAGGCGACCTTTACTATTCGGTCCGTCCGGATCAGCTTTATCCGCGTTACGGCATTGATAAGGTGGACTGGAAAAAGTTCGGCAGCGATACTCTCATTGCCAAACCGGACGTGGAGAACATCACAGAAGGTTTGAACGGCAATACTCTTCCGAGTATCGGTTCCTATTGGATCACGCAGGATGTCCCGACGCTGGGGATCGGCCCCGGTGTCAACAATACATTTATCGATCCCTCTTTCAACGGCATCGGCTGGAACAACAACGATATTTACAATGTCGTCGCGGACAGCCTGATCATGAATCCGGGATTCCTGTTGAACTTCCGCAATGAAATGCCGGTGGGCGGACACTGGTATTATGACTTCACCCATGCGTTTGACGACCGTTACAGCTCCTATGTGGGACGTTTCGCCGTGACGCTGGGACGTTTCGACCTTGGCTTTGTGCCGAGCGGTGAAAACTATATCTCGATCAACGTGAACAGCCATGTTTCCGATGACTTCACAAGATATACGACGACACCGTATCTTTCGGACGGTACGCCGCTGATCCCGGCGGAACTTGAGTCAATGAATTCCGAAACCACGGCGCCCGCAACGGAAGGTTCGTTTGAACTGCCGGAAGGTCTGGAGGAGAAGCTTGTATCTTATCTTGGGCGTGCGGAAATCTTCAAGAATGATTTCGACAAGGCTTTGGACCAGTTGCTGGCAGTGAATGCCTGAAAGGAAAAATAACCAATGAAAGTATATGGAACAAAGGAGGAGAAGATGCGGCACGGCTCGCATGGAATAGTGCTTGGAGTTACAGCGGTTCTGGTTCTTGCCGGAGGGTGCAAAACCGCGGATGATTACCGTAAGGAGCGGGTGAAAAATGCCGTGGAGCAGTTCAATCAGTCAAAGAAGACGGAACTTGTCAAAGATAAAGAGGTATTGACCCTGCATGATTGCATGGCGCTTGCCGCGAAGCATAATCTTGAACTGAAAGTTCAGAATCTGGAAAAGGATGCCGCCAAGAATATCATGATGGCGGAACTGCTTGGAATGCTTCCCGATCTGACGATCTCAAACAGTTTCACCGGACGTTCCAATGATCCCGGATCAAGCAGCAAGGCGGTCGCAAGTGATGGCGATACTTACGGTTACAGTACAAGTGCGGACCGGAATATCAACAATCTGAGTGTGGATCTCGCATTCAGCCTTCTGGACTTCGGACTCGCTTTCTTCAATACACAGCAGAACCATGACCGCATGCTTGCAAAAGAGAAGCAGATCGAAAGAGCCGCACAGAATCTTTCTCTGGAAGTGGTGAGAGTCTATTTCAAGGTCGCCGCCGCTCAGCGTGCGATCAAGGTTACGACGAAGCTTCTGGAAGACTGCAAGAGCCGCTACGAACTGATCAGGAGGCTTGCAGCACAGAATAAGATCACGCCTTTCCGCGCAACGGACGAGACGACCCGCTTCCTTACGATGGAAAAGCGTCTGACGAATTATACGCGCGGCTATGAGAGCGCATGTGTGGAGCTTCGCGCTCTGCTTGGTGTGTATCCCTCTTCCAAAATCGTAGTGGATGAAAGTCCGCTGGACTCTGTTCCTGAATTCGATTTCCCGGATATCGAACTGCTGGAGCAGATGGCGATTCTGAAGCGTCCGGAACTTTATGAGATCGACATTCAGAAGCATATCAACATTCTGGAGTGCCGCAAGACTCTGCTGATGATGCTTCCGAACGTGAAAATGTATGTTGACTTCATAAACAATAACAACTCTTTCCTCTATCACCAGAGCTGGTGGGAGCTTGCCGTGAGAGCCGCTTACAACGCGTTGAAGACCCCGCAGTACATCTCACGCTATATGGCTTACAGCGAGCAGGCCGATCTGGAAGAAATGCGGAGTTTTGCGCAGGCGATCGCCGTCATGTCCCAGGTGCGCATCGCAAAGGCGGATATCGTATCCAGCCGCGAGAGATTCGAGATTAACCGCAAGGAGCATGAGGAATACAGTAAATATCTGAAAGCCGCTCTTGCCACCAGCCGTGTTGATGGTTCTGTCTCACAGCTGGATCTTGACCATCAGCGTCTGCGGACCGCTGAAACCGAAATTGAACGCCTGATGTCTCTCGGCGCATATTATATCGCGCATTACCGTCTGCTGAATGCGATCGGCGTAAAGAATCTTGATGCGAAGACTCAGAGTGAGCTGAAAGCGGAACTGGCGTCTGCGCGTGAGAGCGCGAAGCTGGAACTTGAAAAGGCACGTGCCGAATATGCGGCAAAGCAGGCCGCCGCGGAAGATGCGCGTATTGCAAGAATTCTTTTTGACGACGGTTTGAAGCTTTACCGTGAAGACAATGCCGCGGATGCCGCCGTTTATTTTGAGCGTGCAGCCGCAAAGGGAAATGCATCTGCGATGTTCTGCCTCGGCAAGATGTACTGGTCCGGCAAAGGCGTTGACAAGGATCAGCAGAAAGCAGCGGAGCTGTTTGTGAAAGCCGCAGACAACGGCAACCTTGAAGCAATGATTCTGACCGCATGGCTGTATTATAAGGGCAATACTCTGCCTGAGGACCATGAGCTTGCATTCAAATATTACCGGATGGCGGCGGACAACGGCGATGAAAAGTCGCTTTACTGGCTTGGTTTCCTTGCCTATGAAAACGGTGATTACAAGGATGCTTTGGAGTATTTCAAGAAATCCGCACGCGGCGGTGAAACTGCTTCGATGGTGTGGGTCGGCAGTCTCTACCGCAGCGGCAAGGGATGCGCAAAGGATTATACGAAGGCGATGCTTTGGTATAAGCGTGCCGCCGACAAAGGCAATCCGGAGGCGATGAACAACCTTTCCATGATGTATGCCGCCGGTGACGGAGTTCCCCGGAATCAGGAGGAAGCGGCAAAGTGGTTCAAGATGGCGGAAGCCGCCTTTGCGAAACGCTGACGATTGTTCGCTGATAAAATCAACCTCTGTCTTCGTAATGATGACAGAGGTTTTTCTATTTTTAAAGAGATCAATTATGGGGGATGAAAATTTTATCTTCCGTGGTGGATTGTTGTTTTACTGCGGAAATGATCTTATTTCTTATTGAGTGATACGTCTTTTTTATAAAACTTATCCGATATATGGAAATCTCTATTTTCAGATGTTGTTCCTGATGGAAAGAGTTCAGAATTTTCTGTGCCGCCGGATGTCCGAGTTCCGCCGCTCTTTTCAGCCATTTTACCGCATTTTCCTGGTTGACAGAAGTTCCTCTACCGGTAAGATACATCGTTCCCAGATTGCACATTGCATTGGCATCTCCTGCTTCCGCGGCTTTCCGGTACCAGTGGAATGCATTCTCCATTTCGCCTTTGCAGTACAAATCATAGGCAAGATCTCTTTGTGCCTGCGGATCGCCTTGCCGGGCTTTTTCCGCCAGCTCATCGATATCGCTGAAACAGGCACAGAGCAGAAGAAGCCCTGCCGGCAAAGATACGGCGGAAAATAAATATCTGAAAAAAATTAGGGTGCTTCGATTCATTACTGTTTTTCCGTTCCCTTTTCCATGAAAATATTACATTTCTCTGTAAAATCAAGTTTTCGAATCCGTAAAAACAGCAAAAGCAGAATTTTACCTGAGCTGATGACGAAAAATCATTCTTTCAGCAGAGTGTCGCGCATGAGCAGGGCGGCACCCCGGGCGGTGTCGAAAGGAGCAAGCGTCGAAAGCTCGATCTTCAAATCTTTGAGCGAGCCTGCGAAGCAGTTCATGGACAGGGAACGGCTGACGGCATTGGTCAGCACGCCGCCGAGCTTTGTCAGCTCTCCGCTGAGGACGATCATGGAGGGATTCAGAAGGGCGACCGCAACCGCAAGCGCGGTTCCGATGCTGTCACAGACTTCGTTGGCGATGATTTTTGCGGCTTTGTCATATTTTGCGCATTCAACGAATTTTGCGAGCGAGAACTCATCCAGACTCAGTTCCGTATCGACTCCGCTGTTGAGGGCTTCGCGAATCTTGCGGCGGATTCCGGTTTCCCCGGCAATTGCCTCAAGACAGCCCCGGTTGCCGCACTGGCAGAGCGGACCGTTCGGCGCGATGATGATATGCCCGATTTCCATTCCCTGATTGGAATCGCCGGTGAAACATCTGCCGTCTTTGATGAAACCGCCTCCGATTCCGTCATCCATTCCCATGTGAAAAAGACTTTTGGGCGGTTCTTCACAGCGGAGACGCGATAGATATTCCATATAGGTCTTGACCATGCATTCCGGCCAGAGTTTTGCTTTTACGCCGTTTTCGGTTTCCAGCCATTTTCCCGTCTGCGCATTTTCCCAGCCGGGGACGTTGACCGCGCGGATCGAAATCCCTTTTTCAATATCGACCAGCCCCGGATCGGCAAAACCGATTCCTTTGACGAGACTCCATTTCTCTCCGAGCTGTTCCCGCAGGCGGCGGAGGATTTCGCGGATCTCGTTCCGGCAGGCGTTCAACGAGTTCCGCTCCAGCGCGGTGAGTTCAGCAGTCGCCTGAACGGTTCCTGTCATGTCCGTGACCGCGCCGATGGTTTTTCTGACTTGAAAATCAATTCCTGCGCACCAGAAACAATCCGGATGGAAGGTGAGGGCGGGGGCCTTGCGCCCGGTTTTCTTGCCGTGGCGTTCCGGTTCGTTCAGAATTCCCTCCTTCTTGAGTTCATCGACCACTTCAAAGACTGTCGCCGCACGGGTGCCGGTCAGACGGACCAGCTCCGGGCGCGTAATGGAACTGAAAAGGAGCATTTTATCGATGATTTCAGCACGCAAATCCGATTTTTTAGTCATAAAAACTCCGTTGATATGATATTATAAGTCGTAATCGTATTATAAAAATACATTTATTTGGAAAAAAGTCAATAAAAAAACAGAAAAAGTGTTGAAATAAAATGGAAATCGTCCATAATATAGACAGAAAGAGAAAACAATCCAGAAAATTAAGAGGATTTTTCGAAAATGAAGACTCATGAAATGCGCCACATGACAGTGGAGGAAGTCCAGAATTACCTCAAAACCAATAAAACGATTATCATTCCCTATGCTCTCTGCGAACAGCATGGTTATCATCTGCCGCTGGATGTCGATATCCGCAATGCGGAATTCGCCTCCGTGCGGCTTGCCGAAAAACTCGGATGCATCACCGCGCCGGTTCTGAATTATACTTTCTCCGGCGGAATGCTTCCCGGAACGATCAATGTGAAGCCGAATACGTTTTCAAACCTTGTCGGTGAAATCATCGAGTCCCTGACGATTCAGGGATTCCGCAATTTCATCATCATTCCCGGTCACGGCGGAAGTGAGAGCATGCTTCACCTGAAAGAGTCGCTCCGGATTCTCAAATGGCTCAACCCCGCGCTCAAGGATGACATGATCATGCTGGTGCCGATCTGGGATTTCTCCCCGACATGGCTTGATCTTTTCCGGAATCAGGATTATCATGCGGCGGAGGCGGAAACCTCTCTGCTTCTTTACTGGTGCCCCGAAGTGGTCCGTCCGAAAATCGTCATGGACAAGAAAGCCGTGGCGGAGCGTCTGCGGACCGACCCGGACAGTTATCAGCACCGTGAGTCGTTTACCGATCTGAAACAGGAGGTCGTCCAAACCTCACAGCGGGAAGATGTCAGGATCGGCGTAATGGGATATCCTGAGAAAGCAAACGCGGAACTTGGAAGGAAAATAGAATCCGAATTCCTGAAGAACGCCTCCAAAGCGCTTGCAAAGGCGATTAAGGATGCGGACAAGGCGCGCAAGAACGGCACGCGGATCGTTCATGAAGACAATGAAAAACTGAAAATTCTTTCTCTTTAAGAAAGGGGACGGGTATCATGCTGGAAGTGACGAATATCAGAAACGGTGCGATTCTCAATCATGCCAGAGGGACGGAAACGGACGATTATCTGGAGATCAAGGTAGAGGGAATCGCCGATCCGCAGGCGATTGTCAAAGTCAACGGCGCGGATGTGGAGCGTGCGGACCGCTTTTTCTCGGCACCGGTCCGCCTGACTCAAAAGATCAATGAGATCGTTGTTTCTGCGGACAGTTCCTTCGGAGAACAGCAGTTGCGCCTGACGGTTCTCTGGGACAAGAAATCGTTCAAGCGTTATAATTATTATATTGACGATTGCAGTTTCTTCTATACGGATATTGCGAAACAGCGCCCGAAATCGCTTTTCGACCATTTTTTCCTGAAACGCCTCAAGGAGATTCATGACAGATACGGCACGAAGATTACGCTGAACAGTTTTTACCGGAACGATCACTTCCCGTTTGAGCTGAAGGATTTCCCCGATGTCTATAAACAGGAATGGATCGCGAATTCCGACTGGCTGCGTCTCTCGTTCCACGCCTATTCCGAGTTCCCGGACCGTCCCTACCAGAGAACCGCGCCGGAAAAGCTGGCGGAAGATTTCGACCTGTTGAAACGCGAGATCATCCGTTTCGCAGGAGAGGAGACTTTCATCGCCCCCGTGGTGATTCACTGGGCAATGGCGAATCCCGAAGTGTTTGCCCTGCTGAAACAGCGCGGCATGAATATGATCAATGGAAGTTTCATCGGCTCCAAAACCTATGTGGGCGAGATGGACCACGCGGTAAGAGTCTGCGACATCGGTTATTTCTATGAAAAGGACGTTGCGCTTTATATCGAAAAGTATAAGAATTACTATGACAAGTTCACCGGCATGATTCTCAATACCGGTGCCGGCGCAACCGCGAATCTGTATCCTGTGGAAGTGCTGACGCAGAAGATCATGGCTGCGGCGAATTCGCCTTATTACAACGAGACGATCGGCATGGCGACGCATGAACAGTATTCCTTTGAATACTATTTCAACTATATTCCGGATCATCTGGACCGGATCGAAGCCTGTTGCAGACTCGTGAGCGAACTCGGATACAAGCCGGTCTTTTTTGCGGAAGGACTGCTCGGCAACAAGGCCTGGGAGAATAAATAAAGAGAACGGAGGCGGACGGGGCCGAAGTCGCAAGGCTGTTTTTTCCCGCCTGATTCAGCCGCCCTGCCTTTTCCTTCTCTGTTTTATTGTCTGTATCGGAAATTTTTTGTGCACAATGCAGAAAGTTGGAAAACAAGTTTTATCTGTCACTATAAATTCAATCAACGTGAATTCTAACAAGGAGGAAGAATCATGCCGATCGACACAGTAGACAAGGAACATTTCACCGGAGGCAAAACCGAAGGCGGCATCACCAGTTCTTATGAGACGGATGACGGCGTCAAGCTGAAAGTCGCCTATTCGTTCATGGGCAGTATCTATGACGATGCGGAGCGCAATGCCGCGATCGCCGCAATGGGGCAGGATACGCTCACAATGGGGCCGAAGACGCAGGAGTTCCAGAATAAATTCGCAAAGATCCACGGCGTCAAACACGCATTCGCATGTTCCAACTGCACCACCGCGATGCACGTCGGAACGCAGATTTTCGACATCAAGCCCGGTGACGAAGTCATTGTGACTCCGAATACTTTCGTGGCAACCTCTCTGGCGATCCTCAAGGAAGGCGGAGTCCCGGTGTTTGCCGATATTGATCCGCGCACTTTCAACATCGACCCTGCGGAAGTCGCGAAGAAGATCACGAATAAAACCAAGGCTATTTATGTAGTCCACTACGCCGGACTCATGGTGGATATGGACCCGATTATGGAGATTGCGCGGAAACACGGGCTCAAGGTGCTTGAGGACTGCGCCCATGCCACAGGCGCATCTTACAAGGGACGCATGGCGGGAAGCATCGGTGACTTCGGCGCGTTCTCGTTCCACTCCCTGAAGAACATCACCACCTGCGGGGAAGGCGGCATGATCACGACCAATCATGACGAATACTGCCACGGCATTCAGAACCTGCGCTGCATGAGCAACAATCACTCCTGGGGCGAACAGGGCAGCGAATGGGATTTCGGCGATAAGATCCATTGCAGAAAGACCTCTCCGCTGGAATACTGGATGCCGGCTCACTTCGACGTGATTCCGCACAACGGACATTGGGGAAGCAACTACCGCATGAATGAGATTCAGGCGGCGGTCGGCTGCTGCCAGCTCGACAAACTGGAAATGCTGACGGCGAAACGCCGTGAGATCGGGCATAAGATCACAGCCGGGCTTCAGGGCGTCGAGGGGATTGAGACTGTTTATGAACCGGAAGACTGTCAGCATGTGTTCCATCTTTATACGGTCTGCGTGAATGAAAAGGTTCTCGGCGGTTCCAGAGACGAGTTCATGCGTGTGCTTTACGAAGAAGAGGGCATTCAGACGATCCTTCATTATCAGCCGACGTTCCATTTCACCGGACTGCGGCGCATGGGATACGATCCGAACCAGTGCCCGGTTGCCAGCGAGTTCTTCTACAAACGTGAAACGAACCTGCCGATGCATCCGAGACTGACGGATGATGACATCAATATGATGGTGGAAGGCATCAGAAACGCTTCTGCGAAACTCCGCAAGCGTCACTGCAAAGCCTGACTTTCCTGAATTGCAATGAAACGGGTGTGCCGCCTTTTGAGAGAGAGGAGACGGTATACCCGTTTTTTTTGTCGGCATACAGAAAAATAATGCGGACCTTTACCGGATGCCCGGAATCGTTTCCGGTGTATCGAGCGGAGTCAACTGAATCAGAAGCCAGTTGGTCAGAGAGATACGTTTCCAGGATATTCTCGTTGCTTTTCCATCAATATCTGTGGTAAACTGCACCTGCTTGTTTTGCCTGATTTGTTTCAGCAGCTCCGGGTAACGGAATTTTATTTTCTTCACTGATGACAGTGAAGATTCATTATGTTCTTCTTCCGGGTTTTTCTGTTGCGATGAAAATATTTCCCTGTCATTTGAATCCAGCAGAAAATAGGTCTGTTTATCTCCCTTTCGCATCAGTTCGAAAATCGGGCGTATCAGTTCATGAAAACAGATTTCAAATCCCATTGCTCCGATTTCCCTGCCGCGTTTATCCAGAACGGGACGCCAGCAGGCTGCGACAAGGTGATTGGAAGAATCCAGGTAAGTGGAAGTCCAGGTAAGGCGATGCGGCTGTGGCTGTGACCGGTATTCTTCGCACAGGAAGTCCTCCGGCGAAGAAACTTCTTCATACATGCCGGGAAAACGCAGGGCAATGCCGTCATTCAGCACATAAGTGATTCTCCTCAGTTTTCCGCCATAACGGAAAAAATGCTTCATATTTTCCATATCCGAATGTATGTAGTTATCCTGCCGGATGAGATTGTTGAAGAAAACAGCCAGTCTCTGGCTGTGAAGCGAACGAAGCCTGATTCCCCATTTCTTGAAAGTTTCAGGCGAAACGCCGGAGGATTTGAAATAGACCGCATGTTGCAGTGTGATCGGATATTTGTAGAAAGGTGTCGGGATCAAACCGGACGGGGGATTTTTTGCATCCGGCGCAAAACTGGATACTTCATGGAATTGGATTTCATTGACGTCAAGCGGCAGTACTGTTTCGGTGCTCAGACTCAGGCTGAGTGTCTTCAACTGGTTTTGAAGTAGAAACAGGGAAGAAGATATCTGCATTTCCAAACCATCAATTTTTGTTTGAAGATTCAAATAGCGCAATGCTTTCCGGTTGCCCTGCTGGATTGCCAGGTTTTCACGTTTCATTCCGAAAACAGCGATTGCACAGGAAACCGCCAGGACGATCAGCAGGGAAAAAAGAGTAACCAGGCGGTGCTGGTACATAAGGCGCACCAATTTCTGCAGCGGGGAATCCGGGCAGGCTTTCACTTCCTCATTGAACAGCAGATGACGGACATCTGCCGCCAGCAGCTTTACACTCTGATACCGCCGGGCAGGGTCAACAGCCCGGGCTTTTTCAATGATCGCCTGCAATGCCGGTGATATTTTCCTTTTGGGGTCCAGCGGCGTAGACGGTTCGAATTCCCCGTTGCAGATTCTCAGGATAATTTCTTTTGAGTCGTTGCCGAAGACTGGACGCCGCAGCGTTGCGATTTCATTGAGTATCATGCCCAGGGCAAAAATGTCTGTCCGCTGTGCCATCTGACCGTCGCATAGACTTTCCGGAGCCATATAGGAGGGGGTCCCTTCCACGCGTTCCTTGCGGCAGGTGCCTTCCAGGCAGGCTATGCCCCAGTCCATGACATAAACCTCGCCGTAACGTCCGATCATGATATTGTCCGGCTTCAAATCACAATGAATGATATGGCGGCTGTGACTGTATTCTATTGCGTCGCAGATATGAAGAAAGATTTCCAGCCGCTCTTTCAGGAGCTGGTTATAGCGTCGCTGCCCATAGTGAAGCTTTGACTGGCGTTCACGGCTCCGGTGCAGGTATTCTTTCAGCGTGATGCCGTTGATCAACTGCATTGCAAGATGGAGTCCCTTTCTGCTGTCACTGTCAAGGCTGTACAGCGGGACGATCGCCGGATGATCCAACTGGGCATTGAGTTTGGCCTCCGCAATGAATTTTTCCACGGCATCCGGTCTGTCCAGCAGCTCCTCGCGCAGTGATTTTACGACAGCCTTTCTGCCGAGAATCCGGTCCTCTGCCAGAAAGATGCGCCCGAATCCGCCTGTGGCAAGCAGCTTTTGAATCTGGTAGCGTTTGCCGCTTTTTTCCAGAGATTGACGAAACTTAAGGGAACTGTCAACGGAAAAGACAATCGGTTCAATATTTAAATCCCCATCTTGTATGATGCCGTTGTTTGTCGCTGTATGGGGGGAAGGGGAGACCGGTTTGGTCAGAACCCGGGTGACCTCTATTATGCTGTCAGGTGCTGTAGCCTGTGCCGTTTCGGCATTCCAATCGTTATCCGGCGCCGTGCCGCTGTTTGCGGGAATCTGAGAATTTATTTCCTTATCAAAATGTTTTTCTGTCATATCTTTCATTACCTGTTATGGTTTCCAACCCCAGTAGCAAGGTGAAAAATTATATTTTATTAAGATTCTTGATGATACCGTAAAACTTTTGTTCCCCGCGAGAGGAAAAACTGACTATTCCTTTTGCGTGGCTGCAACGGAGGAAATCAAGTCGAAAATATGATTCTCAAAATGAGGAGCTTTTGAAAAATCAAACGTATGAACCGGCATCTGCCGTGAAAGATTTATTTTTTATGACTGATATTCTCCAGGGGCCCGCAAATTTTATTTCAGTGTTTTTGATATATATTTTTTTCTTATGATGTTACCTATAATAAGAATTTGATTTTGATTATAATATGTTTTATTATATTGTCAAGATGAATTCAGTAATTTTTTTCAAAAAAATAGCTGATATGAATTTTCAGGAGAGTACTTCGAAGGAAAGAATGCTGGTCATATCTGCTGAACGCAGCTTCTGCTTTGAATAAGCTGATTTCTGCTTTCTTTCCCGTATATACGCAGAAATGAAAGTGTGCGGATGTGACGGAGTTGCGAAACGGGGCAGGCAAGGGGGCATGGAAAAAGGATTGAACTCTGCTTCTTCTGCCCCAGCCTGCCTTTTCCCCTTAACCTTTCCGGTTTAAGGCATTGACAATGGCGCGGATTGCCGCAATATTGATACTGCGGTCGATGCCGACGCCGTGGACAATCGCTTCACTGCCATTGAAACGAATCCCGATAAAGGCGATGGCTTGTGCGTCACTGCCGCGCCCGAGCGCATGTTCCGTATAGGATTCGATCTGCATCGGCGGAATCGCCGGACATTGCGCGAACGCCGCGACAGCTCCTTCGATCGGTCCTCCGCCGGTTCCGTTGAGGCTGTATTCCCTGTCGGCGATCCGGACTTTCAGAGTCACCGCTGTTCCGGAATGGTCTTCCGGCGCCGGACGGCGGATTTTCACATCCCTGAGTTCCGTATTGCCTCCTGCCTCCGTGAAAACGGTGTGGAAGATCGTATGGATTTTTTCCGCGCTCAGCTCCCCGCCGGATGCTTCCGCCTCTTTCTGTACCGCCTGCGCGACCTCTTTCTGCATCTCCCGCGGCACCTGAATGCCGTAGACATTTTCCAATACATAGGCGACGCCGCCCTTGCCGGACTGGCTGTTGATGCGGATCAGTCCTTCATACCCGCGTCCGAGGTCCGCCGGGTCAATGTGCAGATACGGGACTTTCCATCCTTGCCCGAAGTATTCTGATATTTCCTTCCTCTGCGCCATGCCCTTGCGGATTGCATCCTGATGTGTGCCGGAAAAGGCGGTGAAGACCAGTTCCCCCGCGTAAGGATGACGCGGATAGAGCTTGATTTCCGACACATCTTCCACGAATTTGACGATCTCCGGCAGATTCGAGAAATCCAGGCCCGTTTCAATGCCGCGCGACATCAGGTTCAGCGCAGACGTGACGAGATCCATATTGCCTGTCCGCTCCCCGTGTCCGCAGAGAGTGCCTTCGACCCGTTCCGCGCCCGCCAGAACCGCCATCTCCGCAGCGGCGATCGCACAACCTTGATCATTATGCGTATGAATGCTCAGCGTTGTATCCGCCATGCCTGAATAGTTCCGTGTAAACAGCTCGATCATATCCGCATACTGATTCGGCGGGCGGCGTTCGACTGTCGCCGGCAGATTCAGGATGAAGTTTCCCTTGCCCGGTCTGCCCCAGGCTTCACGGACCTCTTCCGCCAGTTCAACGATGTAGTCGAGGCGGCTGTCGCTGAACTCCTCGGGGGAGAACTCGTAGGCGCAGCGTTCATACAGACCGGCGTCTTTCAAAGCTTCGACTACCATGCGCGTGCCGTCCACTGCCATCTTCTTGAGTTCGTCGGGACTCTTATGAAAGACGAATTCCCGGTGCAGGTCGCTGGTGGCGGCATAGCAATGAACCACAGCCTGTTTTATGCCGCGGATGGACTCTACAGTACGGTCGATCAGGTCTTTGCGGGCGGCGGTAAAGACTACAATCCGGACATCGTCGGGAATCAGTTCTTCTTCGATCAGGCGGCGGACGAATTCAAATTCTTCGTTTGACGCCGCCGGATAACCGGCTTCGATTTCTTTGTAGCCGATTGCGGTCAGCATTTTGAAGTACCGGATCTTCTTTTCGACATTCATCGGTTTTGCGAATGCCTGATTGCCGTCGCGCAGATCGACCGGCACCCAGAGCGGCGCTTTTGCAATCATGCGTGTCGGCCATTGCCTGTTTTCGATTTCGATTTTCTGCGGCTGTCTGTACTTCGGTGATTCTTTCATTTTGATCTCCATTGGTTATATTTTTGAGTTCGGAAGACAAGAAAATGGAGACTCTTCAGGAGCAAAGCGGAAGCTGCCGGATCGGCGCGGCGATACTGAGGAGTCTCAGTGCCGAACCGGCTTGACAGGATGATTCAACGCGTGTAAAAAAGAATACGCTCGACCCTTACTCAAGCCGGAACGGCGTTGGTAAGTCGAAGCAGAGTGGAAAGCAGGAGAGAGCGCACGGTCCGATCGGGACCGTTGAAAATCTGTTTTTTTCCGCTCTGGTGTTTCATATTTGCTTTCCTGTGGTTGATACAATATTAAAATATCTTCTCCCGGAAAGAAAAGCAAGCTGCCGATGCGGAAAAAAAGGATTTTATTTCATTCTTCACGGATTTTGTCCCATGCCCGGATATATTTTGCGTTGTCTTCTCCGAGGTCGCGCAGCGGGACGCATCTGGAGCGGACGGATTCCGGGATCGCAAACGCCGGATTCCGCCGGAGCTTTTCATCCACCAGTTTCACAGCTTCCGTATGGGGGGTGACATACATGATCTCATTCATGTTTTCCGCTGCGATTTCAGGGCGGTACATGAAATTGATGAACTCATGCGCGAGTTTGGAATTCCGGCTGTTCCTGACTACCGTGAAGTTGTCGAATGTGACCGTGGAGCCTTCTTCGGGAATGACGAATGCGACGTTCGGTTTCTCCATGGAGACCTGGAGCATGTCGCCGCTGTAAGTCTGGATCAGGAAGAACTCACCGGAGGCGAGGGCGCGCTTTGCATCGTCCACCTCGAACTTTGCGATATTCTGTTTCCATTTCTGGATCAGCGCAACGGCTTCGTCGATCTGCTTCTGATCCGTCGAATTGACGTCATAACCGAGTGTGCGGAGTGCGCAGCCCATGACTTCACGCTGATCGTTCAGGAGAGAAGAACGCTTTTTGATCTCCGGGCGCTCGAACATGCGCCATGTCGGTTGGAAGTCCTTGATCCTGGTGGTGTCATAGCCGATCCCCGTGAAACTGACGAAGTAGGGAACTGAATATTTCAGTTCTCCGTCGAGAGAAAGAGGGCTGTAAGACCGGTCGAAATATTTCGTGACGTTCGGGAGCAGGGCGGAATCAAGATCGCGCAGCATTCCCTGCTCGTACATGAGTTTCGCCATATAGGAGGACGGCACGATGATATCGTATCCGCCCGCGCCCGCTTTCAGCTTGGCGTACATCGCCTCGTTGGAATCGAAGACGTCCACCTTGACTTTGCAGTTGAATTCCTTTTCGAACTTGCGGATCACATCGTCGGAAATATAGTCGCCCCAGTTGTAAATGTGGAGCGTCTCCTTCGGATTGCCGCAGGAGGTCAGGACGAAAGCGGCGGAAGCCAGCAGGACAAGGGTGCAGAACAGGATGATTCGTTTCATTTTTGATTCTCCGTTTTATTTGACAGAAGTTTTTGCGTGACGAAGACCAGGACAAATGTCATGATCAGAAAAACTACGGACAGAGCATTGATTACGGCGGGGGTGCCGCGCCTCATGGCGCTCTGGATATAGATCGGAAGCGTCGTGTCTCCCGCTCCTTTTACGAAAAATGTGATGACGAAATCATCGATCGACAGCGTGAATGCGAAAAGGGCTCCCGCGATGATTCCCGGAGAGATGATCGGCAGCGTTACGCGGAAGAAGGTGTAGAGGCCGCTTGCGCCGAGATCCTGCGCCGCTTCGACAAGGGAGGAGTCGAACTCCTGAAGCCGTCCGAGGACGACCATTGTGACGTAACTCATGCAGAACGTGATATGGGCGATGATGATCGTAGTCATGCCGAGTTCCATTTCAATTCCGAAGACCCGTCTGACCCACTCGCCGCAGACGGAAAGCACCGTCACGAACAGCAGGAGGAGACTGATTCCCAGCAGGATGTCCGGCACGACCAGCGGCGTATGGACCAGTGCGTAGTAGATTCCCCTGAGCCTGCTCCTGGAACGGTGGAGCGCCAGCGCGCTGAGCGTTCCGAGCAGGGTCGAGAAAAAGGTTGAGATCAGCGCAATGACCAGAGTATTTGTCAGAGCCTCCCAGATGGAACGCTCCTGAAACAGCTTCCGGTACCAGATCAGGGAGAAACGGGTCCATGCCCCGCCGTATTTGCTGGCGTTGAAAGAGGCGACTGCGACAAGAATCAGCGGAGTATAGAGAAATACCAGCGTCAGGAGCGTGACGATCAGGGGAAAACGGCTGTGTTTGTTGCATTGCTTCATTTCGCGTTTCCCCGGAGTCTGGATTTCACCTGTATTTTCCTGAGCCACAGCACGCAGA
>ERZ779896.1458-NODE-1458-length-19855-cov-25.068081_pt1 | contig 19855 bp, 16 predicted proteins | sample MGYA00511067_ERZ779896 | MGnify/ENA primary metagenome ERZ779896 (study PRJEB29588, sample SAMEA2161597) | human gut metagenome | biome: human gut; feature: human-associated habitat; material: faeces | place: Denmark | collected 2008/2010 ... | reverse complement strand
CCAAAATTCCCTTCGCAGAGAAGCAGAAAGGCTGCTGCGCCAGCATTGGGCCAGCCTGAATGGGTCGCAGAAAAAAGAATAGTCGCTGCGAAAGAAGGAGCTGAGACCTGTTGGCCTCAGCTCCTCTTGGTTGTTAGGTGTTGTCGTTGGTTTTTACCGTCATTTTTCTGGTGGTTTTTAGTGTCACTGTTTATTGCCGCCCGCTTTGGTTACATCGGATTTCACATAAAGTAGCGATAATCGTAAAGTGTTCCCTCAAATTGAGACAGCAACCATCCGATTCGTGCAATTTCATTCGAAGATTCTATCGTACAGGGCAGTTTTGAATACAGTCCAAAACTGTTCCAGTTCATTTTCGACAATCCAAGAATTTCCGTTGCAATCTGTGCCATATCCCCAGAACCATAGTGTTTAACCACTTTTAGTGGTAGCGGAACACTTTTACCGCCCTGGAAATATCTTCTTTTCGGAGAAATTACAGATGGTGCAATTCCATGGGTAAAAAGATACATGGTGTTTTTGTCAATTGGGAAGCACATCCCGCGGCGCACAGGATATCCGTCCACCTGCGTGCAACGCTCATTTAACGCAAAGCACTTCAGGTTATCCTCATATGTTATCTCAAGGAGCTCTATATTCTTAACTCCTGCAGATGACAGGCTTTCCACCAATCCTTTGACTTCCTCTCTCCGGAAAGGTGTACGTTTGTGAATAACGACCCGCTTCGGTAGTTCAGAAAAAGATTTGTAGAACAATTCTTTGATATTGAGACCGATCCTATATGCTTCTTCTTCGGATAAATACGGATTTTTCTTTCTGTCGAACGAATAATCTTGAATTTTGGAAAGCTTGTACTTCATTCCACGACCATCAGAAGAGTATATATGGCTGCAACCAACAACCACATTGCTTCCCGACGGTCCATTCATAACACTGTATCCAATTCCTGCAAAAGCCGTATCTGGCTGTATTCCGTTCACCACCCAAGGAGTCCGCCCGGACTTTACATACAGTGCCAAAGAAAGAGCCCACATAATTTGGCAATGCAGATCGCTCTCAATCGTTTTTTCTCGAACAAATTGTGTTGCTACCTGTTTTTGCGCAGCGTAAGCTTTAATGTAATCATGTAAATCATAATTTATCGTTCCATCGGTATATGATGTGAATACTTCATACTCCTCGGGAATGTAAATCAGTATAACATCAATAGAGTTTGCACTAAGCTGGTCTATTTTTCTAATTATTGAATCGCCAAACTCAACAGCGGCTTTATGGACATCCCGCTCACTTGAAGCAGTAATTTGCTTCCACTTGCTACTGGTGGGATCAGGTAAATCAAGACCTGTCTTGAAGGCTTGATAGAAACCTGGGAAGGAAATTAGATAATCAGTATTGTGCTTCGCTTGCGACTGGCGATTCAAACCGGAAATGAACTGAGCAAACTTTTGGTTATGCTCATCTGGACAAACCACCCCTACCGAGATTGCAGAATGTAATACGCTGTTATTCATGGCATAATCTACAGGGGCATTCAGAATTAACCCGCGCATTGGATGGAAATCTTCAGCCACACCGCGCATAGATGTGCCGCAGAATCGAAGTGTTGGATCTCGATATTCTATTCCAGAAAAAATAATTCGTTTGGGCGAAATTGTAACGGGCAATTGTATCGAAGCTTGTTTTCCGAAGTTCACGCCAACCAACGCGCTGCTATTTACAATCGAAAATGTAAAGTTCGTTGTACTCCCTAAAGGATAATTGGCTGAAAACCTTTTGTTGCCGATTACTTTTCTGACCCATTTTCTAATGTACTCATTTGCGTTTTGGTTTGGCCGACCATTATTGACTCTCGCATTGAACCAGTCCGCAAATTGCTTTTTTTCTTCCCTGGTTAGTACTGCGTCATCAGCGTACATGAAACTCGGAACAAGTGTGAGATAACTGTATTTGTTATCAAATAACAACGCAAGCTGAACTCCAGAATATGCTGTAACAGTTTTGGCTCCAATACGGTACTTCAACACTTCTTTTGTATCCCAGATTTTGTCCTTTGAATGTCCCAGGCCATGGCTTGCGGCAAGAATGCGAACAAGTGTTTTGAGCAATAACTCCCGAAATGTACTATTTCCAGCAATTGTCGCTCTGCTTAACGGGCATAACTCAATATTGGTTTTTAGCTTGCCTTTGCATGCTTCCTCGATGACGGATTTCGACCCCCACGCATACACAAGATTCTTGTAGGGCACAGCCATAACATCATCTCTAACCAGCATTTTGCAAAAATCCCACTGTTTTTCGCCAGGAGCAAGCAAAACCTCAAACTGGTAGCACTGATTTGGGAATGCGATTGGGAACGCGTTGGTGCTTACCACTTTGTTTATAGTTAGATCAGGTTGCAGGAAACCACTATGCTGTGGCTCAAGTGTAATAGACAGCTTCTTTTTGATATCGTCCACTTTCCCCAAAAACTCTCTATTTTCACTCATGCAGTGGCGAGCGATTGCATACATTGTACTATCAAAGCCTTCAGTTGGAACATAGAAAGCGGCTCTGCCATTTTTGTTGGCCATCTCAACCAACGCTTTAACTTCTGACGAAACCCTTGTTCCGTAACCACACCAAAAAAGTTTGCCTGAACCTTTCGTCGAATAAACTTGCTGCAAAGCATTCATAAGTGACTGGTCTCGCCCGCTGTATCCCATAACAATTAAATCTCGGTTGGTTAGTTCATTCAGCAATGCCTTTACCAGTTCACCGTCTTGCGAATCAAGTTCTTTCTCTGTGTTTTTTAGCGCCCCATATTTATAGTCACCATGTAAAGCGATGCATAGGAGCTCCTTGTCAACATCGCCACGGTATATCCTACCCGAGGTTTCTGCGGTTATTTCTATGGGAACGAGCGGACTGTATTGATGTGCACACTTCAGTGTCATACCATCAAAATTTGTTGTCCACACACTTTTTATTATATTTTCTAACGCGAGCAAAGAAATCAGATGGTATCCCAAGCTTGGATCATGGTTTGACACTAAGTGCTGAAAGTATTTCCGGCGATCATCCGCTATTGGGTATGCCTTTTCCGCAAAATACGAGTACTCCTCTGCGCTATTCTCTGCCGGGTATATATTTTGTGAATCGATCCACCGCTGAATAACTCTGCGGACAGCCTCAGACTTGGAATTGTCAAAGTTTCCAATTGCACCTGGGTTTTGCGATAAATAGATTTCACGTTTCCAATACCAAATGCAGTCTGCTGCCGATGGGATTCCCGATTCAATAGATGCACCTGCACCGAGTAGCAAAGAATGTGGAGTATCTATATTTTGTTTTATTGACCTTAAAAACTCATCTAATTGAAGTATCTGCATATCCATACCCCCATTCTTTGCTCTAAAATTTTGCTTTATATCCTGGCTTCAACAGCAGGCAATGATGCAAGTGAAAAAAACATCGTGTTATTCTTTTCTCAATGCCTTGTACAATTCCTGGGCCATTGCTTCCTGAACTTTCTGATAGAAATCCGGGTCGTTAAACAATTTCGCAAAGGAGTCGTTGTTATCAAGGAAACACTGGGTCACAATATCGCGGAACTTATCAGGGAACAGAGACCTCACGAACATTTCGGTACTGTTGTCCTTGGCATATTTTCTGAACTTCTTAACCTCAGAGTCCCTCATGAACATCTGATAGATCCCCTCGATGATGACGCGGTCGGCATCGGTGAAGTTACCGCTGAAGCGTTCATTCACCTTATCGATGATGCTCTGAAGGGTATCTTTTTTCTTGTTTGGCACCTTCGGAGCGGTACTACCGCCGGGGACGAACGCCGGCGGCTTTTCATCCAGAACGATTGCTCCACGGAAGGTCTCCGTGAGGGATGCGTACTCCAGCTTGATTTTGTCCTCGATATTACCAATATCCTCGCTACCAATTCTCGGAAGAAGTCTGATGAGGTGCAGAGTATACTGATATTCGTTGAACAAATCCCTGTCATGGAGCCGTACCAACTGTGTGACAAACGCATAAGCCTTATTGAACTTACGCACATAGTCCCGAACGGTATAGCGGTCCTCCTCGCTCAAATCCATGTACCGTGCAATTACGGGGCGGAACATACCAGCCAGTCTGCCAAGCGCAGTGGCATCCTGTTCCTTGCTCGCTTGGGTTGCCATAAATTTGTTGAAGGCTTCTACATCCTCGAAGTTGTACAGCATGAAATCCCGAATCTTATTGCGGAGGTCATAGACTCTGTTCAAATCTGTGCTGCCCTCGAGGGTAGTGGTTTCATAGTACGGCAGGAACGCTCCCTTGATGTCTTCCTCGGTGTTTTCGAAGTCCAGAACAAAGGTGCTGTTCTTACCGAAAGTGGTTCTGTTAAGACGGGAGAGGGTCTGAACGGCGGTCACGTCACGCAGTTTTTTGTCCACATACATGGTGTGGAGTAGCGGTTCATCAAATCCGGTCTGGTACTTGTTCGCAACGACCAGAATGTTGTACTGGCTACTGTGGAACGCCTTACGGAACTTCTTGTCAGTGGTGATGTACTTGCCGTTCTCGTCCAGGTTCATGGTTGCCTCGGTGAAAGGCTTCTCGCTCGGATAATCATCCAACGTTACTTCCCCGGAGAACGCAATCATAACATCACAGCCAACGCACTGCTCGGCATGGTCAGCGAGGTATTTCTTGATTGCGAGATAATAGCGGACTGCGTTTGCACGGCTGTCTGCTACGACCATTGCCTTGCCCTTACCGCCAATCTGATAACGGCAGTTTTCCAAGAAGTTGGTCATGATCATCTCTGTCTTTTGAGCGATGGTATAACCGTGCTGCTTATAATACTTAAACAGCGCACGGGAAGCTTGACCCTCAATGAGTTCCGGGTTATCCTCGGACACGCGAATCAGCCTGAACGCCTCTTTGACTGTGGTATAGTTTGCCAACACATCCAGAATATAACCTTCCTCGATGGCCTGCCGCATAGAGTACACATGGAACGGAGCCTTGATGGGTTCACCTTCCAGCGTCATTCCCACCACGGTACCGAAGGATTCCAGAGTCTGCCCCTTGGGGGTGGCGGTGAAGGCAAAGAAGGACTGATTGTCATGTCTACCCTGGCCGATGACCGCATTGATGTACTCGTCTGTCAAATCCACTTCTTCCTCTTCGATTCCGGCTTCTTCGGCATACTCTTTGATAGCAATACCAAGATCAATCAGACTACGACGGAGAGATTTTGCACTTTCACCATTCTGTCCTTGGTGAGCCTCGTCGATGATGATGGCGAACTTGCGCCCACGGAATTTTTCCATATCCTTCTTGGCGAAGAGGAACTTTTGGATGGTGCAGATGATGATACGCTTTTTATCGTTGATGGCTTCTGCAAGACTGCGGGAGTTCTTCTTATCGTCAATTGCTTCCACCAGACCGACCTGATGTTCAAAGCTGTTGATGGTATCCTGCAACTGGCTGTCCAGTACCACACGGTTGGTGACCACAATAACGGAATCGAACAGACCATTATTCTCTGCATCGTGAACCGAGGCAAGACGGTATGCAATCCATGCAATGGAGTTGGATTTGCCGGAACCTGCAGAGTGCTGAATTAGATAGTTTGTGCCAACACCGTTCTGCCGTACATCAGCCATGATCTTACGCACCACATCGTACTGGTGGTAGCGCGGGAAAATCATCTTTTCCTTGGTGACAGTTTTAGTAACGCCGTTCTTGACCACCTCCTCCTTTTCCTTCACAAAGGAAATAAACCGATGGATGAGGTCGAGCAAACTGTCACGCTGTAGCACTTCCTCCCAGAGGTAGCTCGTGGCATAGCTGTTTGGATTCTGGGGATTGCCTGCGCCGCCAGTTACTCCCGCACCGTTGGAGCCTTGGTTAAACGGCAGGAATCGAGTGCTGCCATCTGCCAACTGCGTGGTCATCCATGCTTCATAAAGGTCAACGGCAAAGTAGACCAGGAAGCGGTGATTGAGACGAAATGCAAACTCTTTGGAGCTGCGGTCATGCTTAAACTGGTTGATGGCACAGACATAGTCCTGCCCAGTCAACTGATTCTTCAGTTCCAGAGCAACAACAGGAATACCGTTCACGGAAAGCACCATATCGATGGTGTTGGTGTTTGTCATCGTATAACGGAACTGACGGGTGCAGCCGAGGATGTTTGCTTCATAGCGTTCAGCATCAATGGGGTTCAGATCAGACTCCGGCTTAAAGAAGCAAACCTTCAGTTTGCAACCCATGTCCTCAATGCCATTGCGCAGGACATACAGCAGGCCCTGGTTGGAAATGGTAGTTTCCAAGCGATGATACAGCTTGTCCGCTGCGTTGACACCATAATACTTGTTGTACTTGGCCCATTCTTTGGGCTGAGTCTTGGCAATGAATTCACAGAGCACATCCATATAGATGCATTTGGAAACATCATGTTGACGAGTATGTACCCAATTGCCCTCGGCATCTTGTCCGCAAAACTGAGTGTAACCACCTTCCGGGGAAATCAGGAAGGATTCTATATCCCGCTCAAATCGCTTTTCGCTTTTGTCCATCATGATACCTCCTCTTGATCGTCCTTGGTGTACTTTGTCGGACGGGCGCTGTACACAAAGTCTTCTACAATGTCAAGATCGTATTTCTGCAGCAGGGCACGGATAAAGCAAATACAGTCGTAAGCGGAGTAACCGGTGCTAATGTAGATGCCTGCATCCTTTTTCAGTTCTACCGGGTTTTTGACACCGGTTTCTTCGTAAGAGAATACAGGGTTCAGCCACGTTGGGAATTTCTCATGGTTCTTAGCCATGGCTTCAATGATGCTGCTATCCAGGTCAAAGAGCTTTCTTGCGACAGAGCGCACCATAAACGCAAAGCTGTCGACATTAACTCGCTCACCCAGCAGTTCGTAATAATCCACATGCTTATAGGTAGCATTGCGAGGATCTTCAACCGTATATAGAGTATATCTGGGATCACGGAATTCGATTTCCTGCTTCGGTTGCTCGATCGGGAACAACTTGAGGATCACCCCAGTCAATCGCTCCGCGCGTTTTTCAATCGTACGGGCATTCCAATCGGTTTTATCCATGACATCTTTGTTCAAAACGGTAACATGGGTATTCTTCTCAAGAAGCATTTCCTGCTTCTCATGGAACGGACTATCACCCAATTCGCTATTGTGAGCAGTAAGGGTCAAATTACCCAGTGTGTGCAGATACCGTTCTCTGACAGATGTCCAATCATCACCCAGCATTTTCTGCCATGCCGTGGATAGATTCTTATTTTGGGGCATGATATGCTCAATAGTCAGATTATCCATGACCAGTTTCTCCTTGCCTTGATTCTCAATGGTAGCAAGGATATATTTGCAGAGGGCATTCTTACGATACAGATTGCGTTCTTTCAATGCCTGCACAAAGTCAGCATCGCTGGGGATGGCATCCTTGGATGTCATCTGCAGCATAAAGGACACGATAGCATCGTAATAGTGCACCTTGTTTTCTTCTCTTGCGAAGATACGGCTGTAGAGGGTCTTGTACAAGCCACGCAGGGAGTTAGAACCGATCTCACAGATAAGACGGCGGATGCTGTAATGCAGCAGCAGATTCAGCACCTTGGCAAGTTCTGTCTTATCGATTACTCCGTTCTCATAGTCATCAAAGATATGGAACAGGAACAGATAGACCGTGGTTTGATTCAGTCTGCGCAGGCCATCCAAGGCACTATTGATTTCAGAACCCAGGCTCTCATCGCCATTAAGGAAGATGTGATACTGCTTTGCATAATGCAGAAGCTCACTGAGCATGGATTCGTTGGTGTACTGGCCGTTGAGGTAAATCTGCTTGAAGTCCCGGTATGCTTCGCTTTCCTTGGTGAAGCCATCCATCTTCATGTTCAGATAGTCCAGGAAGAAGCTTTCCATGCGGTCCTTGGACAGCAGCTCCTGCATGACCAGCCAGTATTCTTCGTACAGCCGTTCCTGATCGTCATCCGTCATCAGCACATAGTTGCGGATGAGGTCGGGCAGACCCAGCTTAATGCCAGTGGAGTTGATACGCTCGAAGATCTCCTGCGCATCGTCATCCTGGTCGAGCTTAATGTCGGCGCAGATCAGACTGTCCATGCCGTCGTGGATCATCATAATGGAGTTGTCGGGATCTTCAGCCAGGAAAGTAGCGATCAACTCTCTGAACAGCATATAGTTGTGATAAATGATGCCGTCCTTGCCCTTGTTCATCTTGTCAAGCTTTCCTGCCATGAGCAGCTGCAGCTGATCGTTGTCCGTCTTGACGGGTTTCAGCTTCAGCTTGCTCTTATCATCAAGGCCGTAGCGGTTGAACTTGTCCTCGTTGTAGAGGTATTTCTCCAATGCCGCTTTGTCCGCTTCATCCGTTGCAGAATCAGCCAGGGCCTTGATCAGAATGTAAAGGGTGGTGAAGCGCTGTTGACCGTCAATGATAATATACCGGTCGATATGTTTTCTTGTGGGCAGAGGGGCGTACACAAAGGAGCCGCAGAAGTGCAGCCGATCCTTCTCGAACGCAAGTACAATGTCCTCAAACAGCTTCTCGCACTGTTCACTGGTCCATGCATAGTCCCGCTGAAAAACCGGAATACAATATTGCTTTTTATTGGGCTGAATGTAGTCATTCAGCATTCTTCCGCTTTCAATTCTCATAAGCGTTTACTCCATTCTGTACTTCATAATCACGCTTCAAAGCATTCTTACCACAGTCTTTCAGACTATAGAGTCTGCTTATCCAACATACTCACAGTATAGTTTGTCCTTCTTGCGAAAGGGTCGCCTACCAGGAGACTTTTCTTTCGTTAGAGCAACGAAACGATATAGGGTATAAGGCCGATGGCTGCGCCGATAATAGCACAGACAATTCCAATGGCCCATTCTCGTCTGGTTACTCGCTTGGCAACCTTGATTTTTTCATTCAGCCAATCTTCAAAGCCATCAAAATCTTCCATCTTGCGATATAGATTAGTGCCATCCGCCTGGAAGTCGTGAAGATATCCCCGTTCTTCAAGGAGGCACAAAATATCCTGATACTGCAGGGCATCGGCGTCGGAGAGTTGCAAATTCCTTCCGTCGCCAAGCAGCTTCTTAATCGCTTTAAGTTGTTTTTTCAAATCCGCCATAGGTGTATCTCCAATTTGGGACTCATAGCATCTTATATGGAACCGTTTTTCACTGCGTCATAAAGCGGCTGGGGAATAAACGAATGGCGATGTGCTTGAGCCATGATATTTACGTTCCTGCTCATAATGTATTTCAGCTCATCAAGCAGAACTTTTCTCCCATCATATTCATCTGCTACTGCACCCAAAATTCCTTGTCTGGAGTAAATTGCCACTGCAATTCCAGGACTTAAAGGATAGAAAATACAAGTTGCAGGATTCGCAAGACCGTTGCGGAACAGACCAGTTTCCGTTTTTCCAATTCCTTCAACAAGCACCGGATTGTCGCTTGTGAGAAATGGCAGTGTATCTCGGTGCATATTGGCATACACTACCCAAACACCGTCCTGCAACACTTTGCAATAGCGGTCGAAGTTAGCTGGCTCAAAAGAATGATTAAGCACCAACTCTTTTTGGTATTGTTCGGGAAACTCCGTATTCATTATCTGCTCCCTGTGCTTTTCAACGAAAGCAGGAGGTAATGTGGAAACCAAATTTTCCTTGACCTGTGCTGAGACTCTTGGATAAAGCACAGTTTTCACATAGTCAATGCTTTCAGGGATACGCATCAGCTGGGCAATGATCAGTTTCGACAGGACTTCCTTGTCGTGTGCAGACAGAACAATTGTATCGGGGCAAGATAATGTAACCTTCGCGATGATATTCTCCATATCCTGTCCACACAGGGTATCAATCTCTCTTGCGAAATAATGCTCCCAATACTTTGGATCGTTCTTGTCCGTCACATCATAGTAATTCTTTATGTAGCCGACATTTACCGTTGAATCGGTGAAGAACCTCACATTGCCTTTATCGACAATTCGGGCCCCGATAATGGTGCGCTTGCCATCTTTCGTCCCGAATCTATCCAGATATCGTTTGGGAACTATGTGCTGATTGGTATAGTCCTTCGCCATTACATCACTTCCCGCTTGCCGGTGACATACTCATAAATAAGGGATTGCTTGTACTGTTCCAGTTTGTCGATTTTTTTCCGCTTGATAGATGTTAGATCGTCAATTTTTCTTGTAATGACATTTAACTGTTCTGCAATCTTGATTTGCTTATCCATGTCTGGAAGATCAATCTCCCAGTTATCTATATCCTTATGTGTAATTTTCACCATCGTACTACTTGAACCATGCGCATCCCTCTGAATTTGCTGGCGCATTTGTGTAGATTGAAAGTAATACAACATAAACTCTGGACTTACATATCTTGTATCTAAATCCAGCCTATAGATTAAATCAGAAAAAATGGTATTTTGCATAGGACGATTCACTATACAAACCTGTCCCACAAGTTCTTTCGTGTTGGATCTGGTTAATAGAAAATCACCTACGTTTATCGATAAAGGCTTACAGCGCTCGAAGTTTCCCTCAAACGGCTTCGTATTTTCAGAATTAAACCTTCCAAACTTGACCGCAGCAAGAGTTAGTACCTGCCAACCGCCATCATCTTTTCGTTCTGTCGGAGAAGGACTCCACCCTTGCTCCACATTGTTAACGACTCGCTTGAGTTTAAGATGCCGAAAGCCTGTATCGTTAGTATGGCTTGAAATAACAGAGATCCGATAATCATTGAGTCTGTCAATCTGCATTTGAATGGTTTCGATTAGGGAATCAACCTGCGCCACTTTTCCATTTAATGCTGAAACAATAAGAGATTGTTCATGGACTGGAGGAAATGGCAACTCGCGCTTGAGTATACCATCCGAAGAAACCCTAAGCCTGATCTCCAAAATACCGTTGGCGTACCGGCGTAGTTCCTTTTGAAACTGCTCCGTTTGGAATAGATAGCCAATAAATTCCAGATTTTCACCCTCATTGGGCTTGTAGACGTAGTACACAGGACTAACACAACCGAAGTAATTACATCGACCGACAGAACCAATCAGTATATTCATGCTGTTAGCAACAATGGTTCCGGGATATGCTAATTTATACTGCGAATAATCTTCTTTTGCGACATTTCCCTGTGCACCCTTTTCTTCGTAAGGAATAACACCGCGCTTATTTGTTAGTGATAGTACCTGCCTTGATTTTTCAGGCTTATTCGATTCCTTTATTTCTGAAATATGCCATTGCAAGCGTTCAAGTTTCCAGTGTTTAGGTATTTCACCAATCCATTCAATTCCGCTATCCTTCATCTCACGCATTTCCAAACAACTCCTTCATGAGAATTGTTTCCTCATCCTCCAACGCCTTGATTTCCTCAAAAATCTCCGCAGAAGGCGTAGGCTGTGTGAATTTGTAGAACAGCCGGGTGAAGGGAACCTCATAGCCGATTTTATCCTTTGCTGGGTCGATGTAGGCCAGCGGGTTATAGGGCAGGACATTTTTCTTCATATAGGTGTCCCGGTCTTCGGACAGGGGGATAATTTCTGTATCAGAAGCACCCTTGACCGGCTGCTTCTTGCCCTTCTTCAAAACAGGCTTGCCTTTGGCATCTGCCTGGGCGGTTTCCACCGTCACCTTGGTGAAGCCGAAGAAACTGTTGTCAAACACCTTGGATTCCACCGCAAGTCCGTTTTCCTCGTAGGTTTCATCTACGAAGCCCTCATAGGCACGGAGAATGAGATCGATGCAGGCATCATCCAGGTCAACACGCTTGGAGCCGATGTTTTTGCGCCGTTTTACGAAACACTTGCTGGCATCGATTAGCTGCACCTTGCCGCCGCGGTGTATGGGCTTGCCCTTGGTGATGACCCAAATGTAGGTAGAGATGCCCGTGTTGTAAAACAGGTCGGTGGGCAGCTGAATAATGGCTTCTACCAGATCGCCTTCAATGACATAGCGGCGGATTTCAGATGCACCGGAGCCCGCATCACCTGTGAACAAGGAAGAGCCGTTCTGAATGATTGCCATTCTGCCGGAGCCGGGTTTCAGCTTTTTCACGCCGTTCAGCATAAACAGCATCTGACCATCGGAGATAGCAGGCAGACCGGGACCGAAACGACCATCAAATCCCTTTTTAGCTTCTGCTTCAACCTGGGTCTTTTCGCGCTTCCAGTCGATACCGAAGGGCGGATTGGAAATGATGTAGTCGAACTCATAGCCGGTAAAGGCATCGTCACTCAAAGTGTCGCCATACTGCATGCCGGATGCATTGCCGCCTTTGATGAGCATATCAGCCTTTGCGATAGCATAAGTTTCGGGGTTGAACTCCTGACCAAAGCAGGTCAAAGCAGCATCCTCGCTGATATCCTGCAGGCGCTCGGTCAGACAACCAAGCATCTGGGAAGTGCCCATAGCCATATCGTAGGCTGTCTTGGTGCAGCCTTCCTCCATGATTTCAGCCTTTTCAGGAGCCACCAACAGTTCGGTCATTAGATAGATAATGTCACGGCTGGTGAAGTGAGCACCGGCCTGTTCGTCATAAGACTCGGAGAATTTCCGAATTAGTTCTTCAAAGATGTAGCCCATGTCTGCGGAAGTGATCTTCTCAGGGGACATATCAGCTTTTGCAGAGTTGAACTCCTGCAGGGTCACGAACAAAGCGCCACCTTTGACCATCAGCTTGACGGTGTTGGCAAAGTCGAAGTTTTCGATAATGTCCTTGATGTTGGAAGAGAAACCTTGCAGATAGGCATCGAAGTTACTCTCAACATTGTCGGGGTCGGCGATCAGCTTGGCAAAATCATAGTTGCTTGTGTTGTAGAAATCGTACTGCGCCACACGGCACAGAATACCGTCACGGGCAGTGCCCTCGACATGCTGTGCGTCCAGCTTCTTTGCCATCTCCACAACAGCAGCCTTGGTAGGCTTCAAAGCGTCATCAAAACGCTTCAGTACGGTCATGGGGAGAATGACCTTGCCGTACTCGTGGGGCTTGAACAGCCCCACCAGATGGGTCGCAATTTCCCAGATCAGATTGGCCTTCGCCTGTATATTTGCATTTGTCTGCTTTTGCATTTCATTCATAGGCATAACAGAGGTGTTCCTCCTTACTTGATTTCCCATACGAATGTTGCCGTGTCACTCACGTCAATATCATCAGGGTCGATATCGATGGATTTTGCCATCAAAGGCATGGAGTCCTCGCAACAGTCATAACGGGTATGGGAGTAGATATCCAGTTCTCCCCAATTGTAGTCAATGGCAATGAGGTCACCCATTGTAACGCCGGATGCTTCGCATAGGATCTCGGCTTTTTTCTTTGCATTGGCGGTAGCGGAGCGAAGCATCTCCTCGTTGATCGCCGTTGCATCCTTCACGGTAAATGCCACCGAAAGCTGCGGATGAGACAGGCAACCGGCAATGGTGGAAAGTGCCTGGGACAGTCTGCCCATATCAAAATCAAAAGCGAGTTTCAGATTGTGGGTCACTTCATATCCGCGGAATACGCTCTGATAATTACCGTTGCGGTCTTTCACACGGTCATAGTCCGTGCGGACACTAAAGTTCGTGGTCTTAACAGAATCCTTTTCAAAGCCTATACCACACAGCGTTTCATTGAGTTGCTGGATATGGTCGGCAGCCATATCCATTGCCTTATCGTAATCCTTATGCTTGGATTCCAAAGTCATGGAAAACACCACATAATCGGGCTTTGCGGATACTTTGCCAATGCCCTTTACAGTAATCGTTCTTGCCATTTATCGCCACCTCCGTTTTATGGAGAACTTTTGCAATCTCCCATATTAGCATTTTACAGGCTTACGTGTCCAAAAAAACGGACTTAATCCTGAGCAGGCTCTTTTATATGCTCAACAATATCTCTATTAGAACAGTTACGCCTTCAACCGATAGGCTCTGTTACGGTTACTGCCTTCAGCGACAACGATTCCTTCTGCAATCAATTCATTCAGATAGTCTCTTGTGCGAGACGGTTTCAGGCCGATATACTCAGCAATCGAGGAGGCTTTTGCTTCGGGGTTATCGGTAAGATACGCAATAATGGTTTCCTTCATTTTTGCGTTTATCGCCGATTTTTTATCGCCGATTTTTATCGCCGATTTTTTATCGCCGATTTTTTCGAATGGGAGCGTCAGTATTGTTCTCTCTGGCTCAAGCTGTTCTGTGACAGCAGGCACTACCCACCCCTGCTCACGCCAGGCGCCAAAAATGAGGGGGATACCGCTGCCAGAGCGCTCACCGATATCGATCAGATTGAACATCTTCAGCATGGTCCCGTTGCGGGGGTCGGATACGCCGCCGCTTTTAGCTGCGTCGACCTCGATGCGGAAACCGCCGGGATTCGCCATGGTGATGGAATCACGCTTTTTGATGATGACCAGGCCTTGTCTGCCGTAATAATCGGCATGAACCAGGCAATTTGCCAATGCTTCCCGGAGTGCCTGATGCACAGGGGTATCATCCACTCTGGTGCCGCCATCCATTTTAAACGGCACCTTAATGTCCTGAATCAGCTTGTTATAGACGCGGAAATAGAAGTCGTACACATTGCCGCTCCAGTCGCCGGAGGAAGATATGATACGGTCAGTCCAACGGGTATCAGCGTCATACTGCTCCTGGTAATCCAGAAAGTAAGTGTTGAATTCACGCACAATGTCATACTCGTTGCCGAACATGAGAAGTCCTGCAGAGGTGGGATGCTTTTTCCCATCAGAGCCGATACCGACAGCACCCAGCTTCAGGAGGAAATCTTCATCCTCCAAGGCTTCCCATACATGGCCGGGGCGGGAGAGGCGCATTCTCTGGCGATAACTGCGGATGCTTTCTTTGTTGAACACCGTCAAGTCCATTTCGCTCAGAATGAGCATGTCTTGCGTTTTCACGGATGCGTCCCGCACCATGGCCTGATATTCCTCCTTGGTGCAGCGATAGTCGCCCTCACCGTTACGGCGGTATGTGCAGAGCGGATTTCCGTCCACATACACCGGTTTATAGGAGCGTTCCGCGCGGGGAACATTGATGACCACGATATGATTGCCGTCGACTTCCTGCACAAATACATCCTTGGAGGACAGCACATTCACGCTGGTCTTGTTGGGATTGTTGACGATGTCCCAGAACTCCTTGATGAGTCTGTCAGGGTCTGGCAGATCTACCGTGTGCAAGGATTTATCCGCCCATTCTTCCACGCCCAACAGGATAATGCCGCCGTGGGTATTGGCAAAAGCGGAATAGGTTTCCCAAATGCTCTTGGGAAGCCCGCCAAGGGCTTTCTTGGCCTCAATACGGTTATTCTCCCGATATTGCTCGATTTTGGAAAAGTCAATCATGGTTTTCCTCCTTTACGAGCTCTATGATATCGCAGAAGTCGCAATCCAGCACGGTACAGATTTTCATCAGGATTTCTGTACTGACATGCTGGTTCTTGCCCAGTTTGGCAAGGGCGGTCGTAGACATACCGGTAGCCAGACGCAGATCCTTCTTTTTCATGTTTTTATCAATCAGGAGTTTCCACAGCTTATTATAACAAATCGTCATCGTAACACCTCGTGTCAGAGTATACACTAATACGGGTTAATTCTAACACAGCAGCTTCAGTTTGTCTATTGAAAATCCAATTTTCAGATTCGTGATGTCCTTTCCAGACGAGAGATTTTGAATTATAAACTGGCAAAGGATAACCGCAGGAATGCTTTTTTGCTCTCCTGCGGTTATTTCTTTGTTTATGCGGCGCAATTTTTGAGGTCAGCCCATGATGCCGATTTTATTGCCGTTCTCGTACATATCCTCGGCGTACTCGACATGGTTGGGGCCTTCACTTCGTATCCAGCCGAAGCCGGGGACATAGACCATATCCGCCAGTTCGTTATCATTAGCTATTGGCTCCGGTGCCGATTCAGACTGCGTAGGATGTACCGGAGCGGGTTCTGTCTGCATAGGAGGTGCAGATTTCTGTTCTGCCATGGGTTCATCTTCTATTGCCGGTGCAGGGACGGGTAGCTCCTCATTGGTTGTTTCCTGGGCTGATTTAGTTTCCGACATTTCCGATTCTTTCTTTCCTGTGATTGTTGGCAATATTAGTTCTTCCGGCTCCGGAAGTGTCGGCCGTGGAGTGGTCACGTTGGCCGTTTCGCTCGGCGCGGGTGGTTTCTCGACCTTTTCGGCCTGTGGCCACACGGCGGCACACAGGGCAAGACAGGCGGTGATTGCTGTAGTAACGATGAATCTCCGTTTCATTCATTCTCCTCCCAATGTAAATTTTCTTATGCCCTGTGGTATTTCACCAGAGCTCATGAATTCATTTGTGTCATCTTCGACTAACATAGAAATTATCAGAGCTGTCTCAAGCCCGTCGATAAAGCTATCAAGGTCTGCATCATTATTGAGAAGATTCTTGTCTTCCGCAATTTGAAGCAGGTTTTGTCGTTCGATAGCCGCCATCATTTTCACCATCGCATGATACCGCTCCACATTTTCTTTCTTTTTTTCAGGATCGGTCTGCGGTTTGTGAAATCGATCATACACCGCTCGCCATAGTTTATCACTCATGTAGTTTCCTCCTTATGATGTTCCTTTTGAGATATGAAACGAGCGCCCAGTCTCCCGGTTTGGCAGGAGGCTAAGCGCTCGTTTTCACAATTATTCAGCTCTGCGGACAGCTTCCACGCCAGTGTAAATCCGGAGATGAAACTGTCGATGGAAGTGTCTTCGGCAATGCGGTCCTTGGCATCGATAATCTGGAGCACCAGCCTACGTTCGGGTTTCTCCAGCACCTCAATCAAAGTCTTGTGGCACTCCGCTATTTCTTGCCGGGGAACTGAAAGCTCTGGCGGAGTGTAGAAGCAGTCATATAGTTCTTTGATCAGCTTGTATTTCACGAGCATCGCCTCCTTGTGACACAAACATATACCACACCTTTTACGGAATAGCTATCAGAATTTCAGAAGAGTATCCAGAACATTTGCCGCCTGCTGAAGCTCGCCCTGAGTGGCTTCGTTTGGTACATCTTCATCCTTTTGCACCTTGTGCGGCAGGTAAGGTTCATAGTTCTGTCGGGTTATCGATGGCCGGTAATGTCCCAGCATCCGCGCCAGTTCTTTGGTTTCCATGCCGTTCCGCAGAGATAGGACGGCGCAGGTGTGCCGGAGATCTGTGAATCGGATGTGGTCAAGCCCCGCCTCCTTGATGATCTCATTATGCATCCGGCGCACCATCTGCGGCGAGAAGGGCCTCTGCGTGGCCGGATGCATGAACATCAGCGGACTGTTTGGATGCTTGGCGTGTTCCATGATCAGGAGGTCGACCATCTCCGATGCCAAGGTTATTGTTCTCGTTTCCGAGCCATATTCGATCAGTTCCCGCCGTTCTACAGAGCGCTGCTCTGATATGGTCAGCGTCCTGTTTTTTACATTGAGGTCATTCCATTTCAGGGCGATGAGCTCACCCTGCCGCAGGCCAGCCGTTAAGGCCAGCATGAACATGGGGAGATGCCCCAGCCGTTCTGCCGCATCCAGATAATCCTCCATCTCCAGCGGCGTCAGCACATCGGCATTGACCTTCTCTGGCTTGGAGTAGTGGAATGCTCTGGCGGGATTATCGCCAATCAAGCCATCCCGCATGGCTTGGTCCATGCATTGCTGAAGCAGGCGGTGGATGTGCCGCATGGTTTCTTCCCCCAAGCCAGAGTTGCCGGGTCGATGATTGCCGAAGCGCCGCCGTTCCTCCAGAAATTCTCCGACCATCTCCGATGTCAATTCAGAGAGTGGTATATCTCCCAAGCCGGGAAGGATATGGTTCTTGAATACATAGTTGTGTGCCGCATAGGTAGTCGGCCTGCTCTGATGCTTATCATAGGTTTCCTGCCAGAAGCTGATGTATTCCCGAAGCGTCATATTCCCACCTCCATGCACTGGTGCTGCAGATCCCGGAATGCCACCCACGGGAGCCTGGCCTGTTTCAGGATTTTCTTGTGCAGATAGTAGAACTCGTGGAGTTTATACTCCGCTCCGGTTTTGGGATTGCGGAACACATAGGGCGAGTCAGTTTCCGGTATCTGCTTCAGAAGGCGTTCTGCTTTGGCGTTAAGCGTCAGCAACCGCTGACCCTTGAGGATGTACCTGTAGCGGACATAAAAATCGGCCCACGACAAGGTGATCAGTTCACATTGCCGCAGGCCGCTTGATAGTCCTGTGTAGATGAGAGGGAGCACGCCGAGCTGCTCCGCTGCGTTCAGGTAACGCTGGAGCTGGCCCAGGCGCAAAGGGGCTGTTTTGTATTCCTCTGCCCTGGGTTCCCGGCAGAGCCGCACTGGGTTGTATGGAATAAACTGTTCCCGTGCTGCTTCGTCCATGCACCGCCGCAGAAGCAGGTGGACGCACCACACACTTCTGGCACTGAGTCCCCGGCTCTGCAGGACATCGTAGAAACCCGTGACCGTCTGCTCTGTCAGGTCGGAGAGTGCTACATTTCCGATGTTGGGTAGGATGTGGCCGTAAATCAGATTGCGGTACCCGCCCTCGGTGTTGCCGTTCCACTTAGGGCGGTTGTCGATGAACCACTGGCCGCACCACTGCCCGACCGTGAGATTATTTTCTTTCTGCATATCATCGCCTCCTTTTTGGCAAACGAACAATATCACAGAAAGCAGGAAATAGCTACTGAAAAGAACGGAATATTTGTAGGAAAACAACTGTTCCAGACGCTGCCGCTGGCAATCTTTCTTGTTATTCTTGTCAATTGCTAATCACATGATAAAAATCCGGTTTTACAGCTTTATAAGAATCCCCATGCCGCGCTTATTTCTTTGTTTATGCGGCGCAATTTCTGAGCTGCTCTCTGCGGCAAAAAGCACCCGCTGTTGGATGTAAACCCGGTCGGAAGCACTTTTAATATACAGAATTCAATCCCACACAAATCCCAAAAGCCGAAAGCGGTGGCTGAAATAAACAGTCCAATAGAGTTCCAAAGAGGAACCGCAGGAGTGCCGGAAAGTGCCAAAGAGTGCGACACAGTTCTGCCTGAAGGTTTAGACATAGGTTTGGGATCAAGAGACCGGGCGTTCGAGTCGCCCCACTCGGACCAAAACCCTCTGAAATCGGTTGATTTCAGAGGGTTTTTCTTATTTGCTTCGGAAACCGCCGGCTCTGCCGGTGGAGGTATCCCGCAAAAAAGCTTTAGCTTCAAGCATCGAGCGCAGCGAGCGAATAGGGAGGAATCTTCCGATTCCTTCAAACGCGAAGTAGAAGAAGCATCGCCCGTTTACGGGCTGCGGGGCGGGTAATGCGGCTGGCAAATTATTCGTAGCATCTTAAGATGCGTGCCAGTAAAAGGCCCTTATAGGGCCTAATCAAGCCACCGGCTTAGCCGGCGGTCATGACTCATTGTCTATTGCGGCGCAGAATTTGAGGAGTGTCGCTATGGCAAAAAATGTGATAATTCGATGTTGTAGGTTTGTCAAACATATTGGACAGCGAACTCATTAGCCGAGAGCCAGCGGAGGGGTCTCATGGGTAAGTTGTTGGCGCGGCGGTTATGGACGGCAAGCTGCTTAGTAAAGTCGTCGAGTGAGTAGAACGAATGGCAGGAATAGAAGCGTTTCTGATCCTCGCGGTGGCTGCGCTCCACCTTGCCGTTGTGGCGCGGCGTGTAGGGCCGGATCAGTTTGTGACGGATGCCCAGCTCGGTGGCAGTTTTCTCGAACAGTGTGGGCAGATCGCGCTTACTGTTGGAGAAGCGGTTGGTAAACTCGAAACCGTTGTCCGTCTGGACACACTCCACTTCTATGCCTCTGCGGGCGTACCACGCCC
>ERZ779896.1451-NODE-1451-length-19966-cov-5.960625_pt1 | contig 19966 bp, 18 predicted proteins | sample MGYA00511067_ERZ779896 | MGnify/ENA primary metagenome ERZ779896 (study PRJEB29588, sample SAMEA2161597) | human gut metagenome | biome: human gut; feature: human-associated habitat; material: faeces | place: Denmark | collected 2008/2010 ... | reverse complement strand
CGCGCTTTTAAGCGCGGGCTGCCCGGCCGAAGGCCGGGGCCGCGCCGCCCCCTGCGGCTATATTCTCTCTCAGGGCTTTAATTCTCAGACCGTCCTCTCATCCAATAATCAGCCTTCTGGTAGCGATTTTATCCAGAAAGGCTCTGTCATGCTCAACAAAAAGCAGCGCCCCATTCATATCCGAGAGCATTTCCTCAATCTGTATGCGGGAAAAGATATCAATATAATTGAGCGGCTCGTCCCATACATAAAGATGCGCCCGCTCGCATATAGAACGCGCTAAAAGCACCTTCTTTTTCTGGCCGTCGCTGTAAAATTGCATTTCCCTTTCAAAATGCTCTCTTTTAAAATCCAGCTTCCTGAGCAGCGTCTTAAAAAGGGCCGTATCCACGCCGCATTTGCTCGCATATTCATCCAGCTCGCCCCGCAAAAAGGATGCGTCCTGAGGAACATAGGATATTTTCAAGCCGGAGCCAATGGAAAAACGCCCGGTAAAATCAACGTCTCCACCGCAGATTAATTTCAGCAGACTGCTCTTGCCGCTGCCGTTCCTGCCTTCCAAAGCCACCCGCTCTCCTCGTCCTATTTCAAAGGTTATTGGACCGCAAATCTGCTTGTTATCATAAAACAGGCTTAAATCCACCCCTTCAACAAGCCTCGCAGCGTGATAAGCTAAGCCCTCCAGCCTCAGGCTATCTGTTTTTTCAATATTCTTAAGCAGGCCTCGCTTTTCTTCAACAGCCATCTCGGCGCGTCTCTCCATATTCTTTCTGGTCTGCTGAAGCTTGCGCGATTTTTCGCCTATATATGCCCGGCCCCCTATGCTCTTTGTTTCCTTCCGAAGCTTTCCGCCGCCAATCTTAGAGCGCTCTGCCCTGTCCGCCCATTGCCCCGCCTGTTTTGAAGCCGCCTCCAGGCGTCTTATATCCTTTTTAAGCCTTTGGTTCTCCGCCTGTTCAAAAGCGTCCTGCCTGCTCTTATTTTGATACCAGGAGGTAAAATTCCCGCTTTGCACAGTCAATCCCGACCGTTCCAAACTTAATACATGATCCGTACAGCCGTCCAGAAACGCCCTGTCATGAGAGACCAGAATAAAGCCCTGCTTTGTCCTTAAATAATCCGCCGCCCGTTCCCTGCCAAGCATATCCAGATGATTGGTCGGCTCATCTATAAGCAAAAAGCCGTTAGGCTTTAAAAACATAGCCGCCAAAAGCGATTTTGCCTGCTCGCCTCCCGAAAGGCTGCAAAACTCCCGGTCAAGGCAGGAACCATCCATCCCCATCAGATTAAGCTCTCTTTCTAAAATCCAATCCTCCGTTTGTCCCGCTATGTCCTTAAGCACCTTACGAGTCTGTCTCCGCTTATCCTCAACCGCATATGGAAAATACTCAAACTGCACGTCCGCCCTTATCTGGCCTGTGTAATCATATTCCCCCATAAGCAGCTTGAGAAAAGTAGTCTTTCCCTTGCCATTCCGGCCTATAAAGCCCAGCCGCCAAGAAGTATCTATTTGAAAGGATACATTTTCAAATACATTTTCCGCGCTGTTATAGCCAAAGGTTAAATTCTTCACACTTATAACCGACATAAATGCCCACCTCCAAAAAAATTCCGTTTCCGCAGACAAAATAGCTGCAAAAACGGAATAAACAGACATCTTTATGCCGTAACAAAGCCTGAAAAAAAGAATAAGAACAAGCAATTCCGAATTAAGCAGCAAACAAGGCGCAAAGCCTGCAATGCCTGCGGCTTATAAAACTAATTCGCAATTACTTAATTCTCATTCTTTCACCCCTGACTGCATTTTTTAATTGACTGGCACTATCCTGCCGCACGTCGTTATAAGTATAATATATTTTTGCTTAAACCGCAACTGCTAATTATTAAAAGTCTCATATATGACCATTAATCTCTCCATATCCCTCAAATTTTTCAATAGCCCCTTAAGCCGTCTCCTGTACAGTCTTTTGCCCAATCCAAATAACCGCTCTTTTCCATTTCTATTGTGCATACACACTTTCTCTGCCCTCATATAACCCTCCATATATTACCTATTTTTTAACATTATATACTAATAATGTTAATAAGGCAAGCGCTTTCGTTATTATTTATTAACATTTTATTCCATTATATGCCTGCACGCTTATCCTCCCGACTATTTAACCCTTGCTCCGTATAAACCTACGTTCAGCCAGATAATACGCCCTGCCTCAAGCAAGTTATGCATCAAATTATTCAGTTTGCAAAAACCGCTTGCACTTCACAGAAAGCTATGCTATAATCATTTAGCGTTAGTACGGACGTTCCTCTTAAAGGCATGCCTTTAACGAACTTCTATGAGGGAAGGAGAGAAACAAATGAACGTTATTCAAGCCATTGAAGCCGAACAGCAGCGCAAAGATATTCCCGATTTTCGCGTTGGAGATACTGTAAAAGTATGGGTTAAGGTTATTGAAGGAAACCGCGAAAGATTACAGGCCTTTGAAGGAACTGTTATCGCCCGCCGGAACGGCAGTTCCCGTGAAACCTTCACGGTTCGCCGCGTTTCCTACGGCGTGGGTGTGGAACGCACGTTCCCTATACATTCGCCGAAAATTGACCGTATTGAAATTACCCGCCGCGGCCGCGTGCGCAGAGCTAAGCTCTACTATCTGCGCGACAGAATTGGTAAAGCCGCTAAGGTCAAGGAAGCAATTCAATAATTTCTGCTGTCATAAAAGCGCGCCCTGCGTTTTATACTCTAGGGCGCGCTTTTAATTATTACTTCCCTATTATCCTCAATCTCTCTTCCCGCTTTAATTATAAATCCAAATCAATTCCTCCTGTTGACTTAATTCATCTATTGAAATATAATATCATTATTATATGCGGATGTGGTGAAATTGGCATACACGATGGATTTAGGTTCCATTGCCCCAGGGCGTGCAGGTTCAAGTCCTGTCATCCGCACCATATTAAGACGTCACTTTTGATAAAAAAGTGGCGAAGAGAAAATCCCTGTTTAGAGGGGTTTTCTCCTTTTTTATGCCCGTTTTCCGGCGCTGGAAGCGCATTTGAGGCGGTTCCCGTATATAGCTTTACTCCTTGTCTCTACACGGAATACTCCAATTTGCACCCGATGCACCCGCGCCGGTGAAAGTTTGCGATTTGCACCCATCCCGCTTATGCCTTATCTTTTTTCCCGTTTTGCACCCTGCCAAAAAACGAATCCAAAGCCAATAATGCTCACCTCTTAAAGATAGAAAAAGCCCACGGATTTCTCCGTAAGTCTACATCTAAATGACCGTCCGTCCCGTATATCCATAAGGTAGGAAATCCGCCCGGAAAGCTCCCTATTCCCACGCTTTCGGAATTGTGGTAAAATAGTAAGTACAGATCAGCAGATTTGAAATTTTGGAGGCAAAGATGAATTGGATTGATGAAGTATCTTTAAAAATGAAGAAGAAAAACCAGGTCCTATTTTCTAAAAACTCAGAATATTTGCAGGATTTAATCATGCTATTTGAAACGCAAAATCATCCGGTTATGGCGCTATGGGCATTTGAATTTGCGTCCGAATCTATTGCAAAACTCGAAGAAAAATATCCAGAAGAAAAGCGCCCACGAGAAGCGTTGGAAACAGTTAAAGACTGGGCATCTGGAAAAATTAAAATGCGATTAGCACAACGAAAAATATTAGATTGCCATGCGTTTGCAAAAGAAATTAAAGATAAAGAAGATATTGCAATTTGTCATTCTATAGGACAGGCTTGCGCAGTAGTACATACGGCTGGACATGCAATAGGCTATCCGATATATGACCTTACAGCGATTATCTATAAATATGGGATTGAAAATTGTAAAGACGCAATAGAGCAACGGAAACAGCAATATGTCGAAAAGGTAATATACTGGAACGAACATCTATGTGATTATAAAGGCACATGGGCAGATTTTATGCTCAAATAAGATTTCCATTTGCTGGCCTCATAGCAATAGAATGACAAATGGCTGCTATTTATCGAGCAGACAAGGAGGTGGCGCATGCCCACTACTATGCGATTTGACCTCCCATCATTTTTATTTCTACCCCTGTTATTTGCTATAATTTCTCCAAAAATCACTTTTTAGGTATACGACTGTTTCTCAAGGGTATCTGGAGGAAGATAGCCGAAATGCTCGTGTAGGCTAATAATTGTATAGATACCAATAAATATGGCATAATCATGTAGATAGTGTGGAGGACAATGCGCCATAGTGAGTTTTTATCATCTCTGACGTCTTGACACAAAAGCATTTAACCCCGAACCCTAAGCCAATCGGTTAAGGGTTCGGATTTGTTCTTTCATAGACTAGACAATACAATTAGAATATAATGCGCCAGGAATGTGTGGATTGTTTGGTTTTGCTGCGTTGTCGTCCTTAAAATGCCCGGTATTTATGCGTCCTGCCGCCTTGCAAAACCGAAAAATTCTTTTTCTCTGCGGTCGGAGATTTTTGCTTAAGAGCACGTTGATGGCCGCGCGACGCCTGATTAAAGACATACTGGGCGTATTTTTAGGACCGCGCAGCAAAGCGGACGCAGCGGGCATTTACGCAAAAACGCGTTGTACTTTGATTGTAAACTGAGGGTATTGTCTATACAAATATATTATTAAAGCCACAAATAACAGGATGATAAAAAATTTAAAGGAGGTCAATTTATGGAGTTTTTCGGAAGTTGATACGCCGAACGCCGCTGGAGCACAAACACAGAGTTGCCCTAAAGATGGCTGCGTACAAGCAGGTTGTACGGCAACAAGTTGCACGCAGAATGGTTGTCTTAGTACGCTTTACAGCAATTATAATAGAATTTCCAGCGAAAAAATGTATTTAAATATTATAAATGAATTTTTGAATAAGGGAATATGCCTTGATTTATTTTTTTTTGATAAATCTGAATCATATACTAAATATAACCGAGCTTTTGGCAATTGCTGTAATGTAGTTGAAAGCTGCAATAATACCATCCTCTCCGTTATAACTTCAATTATACAGATCTTAATGATTTCTAGTGTTCTGATTTGGGCTAACATATATATTTTTTTAGCCATTTTATTTTTTATTATAATCAATATAACAATTAACAATGTTTTGAAAAAACATGATTATGATTTTAATGTAGCGTTAAGTGAAAAGAATAAACAGGTAAATTATCTTTACAGATTATTTTATACCCCCAGTTTATTAGGGATATAAAGGTAAATGCTATTGATAAATTTGTTTTGACATAAATTTTGATATTTTATGGAGTGAGTATACTGGAAAACGAATTAATATCAGTAGTTTTCTTTCTGATACAAATGATATGGAAATATATAGCGTAAAAATAAAAACGCTACCGCCCTTAAAAACGTTTGTTCAGCTTGCTCTGCGCCACCACAAAGATATGAACTCCATATACTTACTCGCCGCACGCAAAAGCTCTTTTCTAAGTTTCTCCTTATACTTATTTGATACAAGGTTCTTGACAAATAACGATATAATGTTAATATAGCTTTAGTCGGCTTTACCCTCAGTTTGCAAGGAACTGGGGGTATGGAACAGCATAATAAAATATAGGAGGATACAATTAATGAGAAGCGGAACCAAGCATCTGCGCATAGCCAGCGCCATTCAAATTATTCTAGGCCTGGGCGGCATACTGCTGACCTATTTCCTAATCGGTCAGGGCGACATATCCAATTCGGGGATTTCGGCAGAACACGCTCTGCTGACGCTGATACTTACCTACTGTGGACATGCCTTTCAAATACTGGCCGGACTCTTCGGTCTGCTGCTTTCCAAGAAAAAATCCCTGTTCACGGTAATTTTAGGCGTGCTGCTCTTTATACCCCAGCTTATCACATTCATCCATGTAAAAAACGATATCGCCCTTATAATAATCAATGCGATTTTACTGGCTATACCCTACTATTATCTGCACAACGCATATAAAAACCTTAAGGCGTAGCAGCCGATACCAATTCATCCCGTCTGTAAATTTGGTCAGCCGTATTTTTTAAAAGCTGATTGCTGATAATTCGCAAAAAGCTTCAGCCCCAGCCGCGTCTTAAACGCGGAAAGGCTGAAGCTTTTTTCTAATAAATATAGGAGCCGCCCGTTTTTTCCGGCAGGCAGGACTATTATGCCCGCAGCTTAAAGGTGCGCGGAGCCAGCTTGTAAATCAATATGCAGGCTATAATCACATACAGCACGCAAAAAGCAATGCACAGCCCGCCGAAAAGCAGCGTGGGCATTCTCATCTGCATAAAACCAAAGCACACTATATAAGTAATTGACATTATCAGCTTATAAGTCCCGCTTTTCATCTCGGTTCCGGCGTTGTACGGCTGCAAAAGATAATAGAGAGTAAGATAATGCACCGAGAAAAATATACTCAGACAAAGTATGGATATAAGAATAACAGCGTAATCCAAGGCGCTTCCCCCGCCCGAGGCAAAAAGAATGGCGTCCAGCCCCACGCCTATAGTCAGAGCGGGCAGCAGATTTATTTTTACTATCTCCCTCAAGCGTATCCTAAACAGCCTCAGCACCATATCCGGCCTCTTAAAAAACGAATAAGTCAGCAGACTGCTGTCGCAGTTCATAAACAGCGCCTGGGTAAAGCCCGTGCCCCTGTTTATAGCATACATAATAAACACAAAATACGGTAGCGAGCCCGCCAGAATGTCATTAGCCGCCGGCTTAAGCTGAGGCTCAAGATAAAATGCAAGCAAAACGCCCAGAACCAAAAACAGACATACCGCCGCAATCTTTTTAACGGCGCTCCAAAGAATTTTCCGATGTCTTTTAATAAACAGCTCGTTTAAATATTCAAAGCCGCGGCGCCTGCTGGTTATATTTTCTTCAGTACTTATAGCTTTCCGGCTCTGGGCCTTAGCCGCCTGCGCCGCGGTAGTATCCATCTGGCTGAACAGCCTGAAAAGCTGCTGCTTATTAACCTCGCGGTAATATTTAAAGGAAAGTATCCTCTTCAGCGACAATCCTCCCAAAAGCGCGCCTAAAATAAACAATGCAGTCAGAATAATTTCATTAACCGCAAGCTTTATTGCCGGCAGGCCGTACGCGCAGCAAAGCAGTACTCCTACGCACAGCCATATATAGCCTCCCAGCCTGTTTTCGTTATACGCCCGGCCGCTGCGCTCATAGTCCCAAAGGGATAACGCGGCGGCAGTCATCTTCATGCCAGCTATAGAAAAGGGAATAATTAGGCAGAGCCAAAGGGGCACGCCGTAATTCAGGCCAAAGATTATGGAAAAGGGCATAAAACCTATAATCAGTCTGAGCAATGCATAGGCATAATTGATAAGAGTATATTCCCTGGCGTCCATTCGCATAAGTATCATTGCGTAATATTTATCCCTGGTCGGATTGAAAATATAGGTATTTAATAAAACCCCTATGACAGTAAGAAAAAACAGTATGTTAAGATACATTTTCCCGTCCAGTCCGTCAGGATAAAGCGTTCCGGCACCCGCTATCATAGCTGCAAAATATATAAGCTTGCCTAAAAAAGCCGACGCAATCTCCCATATTATCCACACTATATTGGCAAAGATTTTTAAACCCCTGACGCTGTAAATACGCTCGGGCAGAACCCGCTTCAGCAAAGGCATTTGCTTTAATGAATACAATATGCTGTTTACCTTATAGGTATTTTTTAAGGAAAAGGAGATTCTCAGCGTTTTATTCATACCCGCCCTCCCTTAAAAACGCATAAAATTAAGAAGGCAGAATATTTATGCATTGCTTTCCTCCCTCAGCGCGTTGATAATCTTTTCCTTAAATTCGCCGTTCCCCAAATTAAATTTATCCACCTTTTCCAGCTCGCCGTGATTCAAAAGCACAATTTCATCGCAGAGATCCAGCGCCAAATCAAGAATATGCGTAGAAAATATAATAATCCGCTCTGCTTTTAGGGAACGCAGCAGCTGCTTCATTTCCTCGGCCACCACCACGTCTAAAGAAGTAAGCGGCTCGTCCAGCAGCAGAATATTTGGCTGAGCCATAATATTTATAAGCATCTGCATTTTATTTTTCATGCCGTGCGAATAGTCCTTTAAAAGCTTATCCCTGTCCTCGGCCGCAATACTGACCATATCAAAATAATCGTCTATCGGCATAGGAGAAGCTATGCTCTTTTCATTAATATCCAGAAAGAATTTTAAAAATTCCCGGCCTGTTAAAAATTCAGGCACGGTAGGAGTGGAAAGCACATAACCTATATCCTCCGCTTTCAATTCCCGCTTTGACGCGCCCTCCTCCAGATAAAAATCTCCTCCATCCGCCTTTATATCCCGGTTAAGGCAGTTAAAGAGAGTAGTTTTGCCCGCGCCGTTGCGCCCAAGCAAACCGTATATCCTGCCGCTTTCAAAGCAAAAGCTTATATCCCTGAGCACCTCTTTTTTCTCAAACCGCTTGGACAAATGCTCCAAAATAAAATTCATATTTCCTCCCAGCTAAAAAACTTCGCGTCCGGGCTAAGCCCCAGCGTCATAGGTTTCGTCTGCGTCCGGCTAAAATCCGCCGTCCGCCGCAAAGGGCGCATCCCGCCCAAAGGCGCCGCAAGCTTTTGCCTAAAAAGCTCCTATTCCAGCATTATGCCGGCTAACGCGCTTCCGCCGATTATTATACACAACCCGATAAAAACGGTCAAGCCGGCTACCCTCAGTTTGCAAGGAAGACGGTCAGAAAGCATAAAATTCGCGTACTGCCGCGTTGCTTTGATTCCATGTACGCCCGTTATTACATTTCTCGTTCAAGCGCGCTTTACCTGGCGCAAATTTTAAGCCTTTTGATTCTGTAACCTCAAACGAAAAAAATTCTTTCATTTTCAAGGCATATAAAGAAGAGTAAAATGCGCCGCAGAGGGGTGAATTGTGCTCTGATTGTATTATCTACCCTAAATTGTATTTTTCACTTTTAAATTTGAAATGTTTTTATTAATTGATTAATAACATTTTTTAGTCTATAATAATACTGTTATTACAATTATGAAAGAGGGCTGATAGAGATGGGCATGGCTCTGAAAATAAAAATTATACTTTTAGAACGCAATATGAATATAAAAGAATTAGCCGAAAAGCTCGGCACTACCGGCAATAATTTAAGCAACAAGCTGGCGCGGGACAATTTATCCGAAAAAGATTTGCGCGCTATAGCCGAAGCATTAAATTGCGATTATGACGGTATATTTACATTTAGGGACAGCGGTAAAAAAATATAACCTAAGTTTAAGCGTCAGTACAGCCGAATTAACAAGCTTATATAAATAATACCCTCAGTTTACAAGGAACTGCACGGCCATATAATAATAAAAGCGGCTCTGCACCAGGCAGAGCCGCCGCGACGACGCAAAAATAATTTTAAAAAGCGCCTTTCTCCGCCTGGGCGCCGGCTCGGAACATTTTTACCCGTTCGCCTGCTTCAGGCCCTGATTAGATATCCTGTCCGCGTCCTCCTGGGAAAGCGCCCCGCAGGCCACCATGCGCTCCAGCACCTGATTCATTCTCTGAGCTGCAAGCTCGGGATTGCTGTCAGGAGAATAAGCCGACGGCGCGTTAGGCAGGCCCGCCAGCATAACCGCCTCATATTCGTTCAGCTCAGAAGGCTCTTTTCCAAAATAGCCCTGCGCCGCATCATAAATACCATAATATCCGCTGCCAAAATAAATGGTATTGACATACAACTCAAAAATATCCTCTTTTGAATATTCCTTTTCCAGAGCCAGAGCCGCAAGCGCCTCGGCTACCTTCCGCTCCAGCTTCTTTTCCTGAGTAAAATATTGATTTTTCATAAGCTGCTGAGTAATGGTACTTCCTCCCTCGGCAAAGGAAAGAGTGGTTATATCCTTCCATACCGCCCGGCATATGGCCAGAAAATCCACGCCGTCATGCTTCCAGAAACGCTTATCCTCCACCGAAACCACAGCGTCCACATATATTTCAGGCAGCTCCTCAAAACAGGTAAAATGCTCCATGCTCCGTATTTCCTCAACCTTTTGAGCTATAGGCGTCTCCGCCACAGCCCCGCTGTACATTTTATAGCCCTTAATGGTAAAATAAGCCGCCGCTACAGCCAGCAGAAACATAACCGCCAGTATAACAATAACAATTATCTTTAAAACCGTACCAGTTTTTTTCTTCATTTAAAGCCCACCGCCTAAGAATTTTAAGAATCAGCCGCCGTATAAAACAGGTTCAAGCGACGCAATTATAATTGAATGCTCCGCCCGAAAGCTCATGCTGTATTTATATTATACCAAAAACCCGATTTTAGCACCAGCCAAACAGCTTACATTTGCGCCCATAAATCTTACACTTTGGTAAGGAATAATAAAGCCCGGCCGGAATCAGAATCCAAACCCTTTTTCAGGCAAAGCACGCCGCCAGGCGTCCAAGCCCTTCCCCACCCGAAGCACGCCGCATAGCGCCGAAAAAAATACCGCGTTGATATATATCCGGCATTATGCTATGCTTGTGCTAAAATAGAGACAAATTTAATTGTTTGTGTAGATATTTTGCTATTTTATGTTATAATTAAAATGTAATATGTTTATAGGATGGCACATGAATGAAGTATAAGGCTATTTTCTTTGATAGAGACGGAACAATAACTTATTTTTGTAAAGAAAAAGAAATTTGGCGAGATAATCAGATTAGCAAGTGGACTGGTAAACCATTTGAATTATCTTATGAAAAAATGATGAAACTTTTTAATTTGGCAAGCGAAGGTAAAAAGCCTTGGTATAAAACTCTTGACGATGAACGTAATTTTTTCAAAAGATATTATAAGCATTTACTTGTTGAAGAAAGCGTCGTTGAGGATATTGAAGAACGAGCAGAGACGTTATTCAATGAATTGTGGTGTAATGGTGACAGAAAACTTTTCTCTGAAACGATAGAAGTATTAGAATACTTTAAAAGAAACGGTTATAAGATAGGAGTTATTAGTGATACATCGCCGTCACTTGAATTTACATTGCAACAATTAGGTATAGCAAAATATTTTACTTCATTTACTGCAAGTTCGTTGGTGGGTGCAGGGAAACCAAGTCCTATTATTTTCAATGCAGCTTTGAGTGCACAAGGTGTAACAGCAGAAGAAAGTCTCTATGTTGATGATTACAAACCGGAAGCTGACGGAGCAAGACAACAAGGCTTTACTTCTTTTTTGATCGACCGAAATCAAAGATATAATGATGAGTGGACCATAAATGATTTAAGACAGTTAATCGAATATGTAGAAAAGCAAAACTAATACAAATTAGGTTTATAAACAGAGTTTTATAGAATATTTTAAGTCAAGGCAGGAATAACCGACATACTTTCGGTGTGTTTACTGCTTAAAAACAAAGTTTTAACTGCATTTTATGTGGTATGATTTTAGGTGTGTCGATATTATTTTTGTCATACCATAAAAAATAGAGTTATCCCGTATTTTCGGGATAACTCTATTTTCATATATAACTTGAAAATTCAGATTAAAAATGTTATATTTAAATAAAGAGCTTGTTGTAAAGGTAGCCTCCTAAGCCTTTAGGGAGGCTGAATTTGTTCCCGATTTAACACAAGCATAAAATAGGCGTATGGACGCAAAGCGCATAGGAGGCTCTCGCAATGACAGTAAAAATTTATTCTAAAAACGCCGCTTATCAAAAATTTGAGGTGCTTAAAACCAACCGCAATAAAAGATATAAATATAAGGAATTTTTCGCGGAGGGCGTGCGCAATATAAACCAGGCGGTTAAAAACGGCTGGGAAATAGCTTCCTTTATTTACGGCGATGAATTAAGCCTGTCCGACTGGGCGAAGGATATGCTTAGAAATGTCCGCACCCAGACCAATTATCAGCTTCTTCCCTCTCTTATGGCGAATTTAAGCGGAAAAGAGGATACCTCCGAATTGCTCGCAGTAATAAAAATGCGCGAAGACAACCCTGAGAATATAATTCTGGGACATAGCCCGCTTATAATGCTGCTGGACAGGCCCTCCAACAAGGGAAATCTGGGCACTATCCTTCGTTCCTGCGACGCCTTTGGAGCAGACGGCGTAATTATAACCGGTCACGCCGTAGATTTATACGAGCCTGAGGTAATCGCCGCTTCAATGGGCTCCTTCTTTAACGTAAACTGCGTCCGGATTTACGACAATCAGGCGCTTAGCGAATATATCAGCCGGCTCAGGGAAAAATATCCCGAACTGCAGATAATAGGCACAACTGCGCACAAGCAGCACAGTATCTATAATCTCAGTTTTTTAAGCCCGACCCTGATAATGATAGGCAACGAAACCTACGGGCTTAATAACACCCTGAAAAACGGCTGCGACTATCTGGCCACCATTCCCATGAATTATTCCTCCTCAGCGTCCTCTTTAAATATCGGCTGCGCGGCGACCGTCTTTTTATACGAAGCCGCCAGGCAGAGAGCAATGAAAAATATAAAATAACAGCCGGAAGAAACGGAACGGCGTCTCTTCCGGCCTGAAAAACAGCGCGCCCGCAGCTTAAAGCTTGGGGCGCGCCCGGGCGGTACAGCCAAATAAAGGCCATGCGCCCTGTTTTTATTTTCTGCCCTCAGTTTACAAGAAACCGAGGGCAATTAAATACAGAAGCTATTTTTTCAAGACCGTAAGCCGCGCCGGAGCCTTAAGCCCCGCGGGCAACAGCATATATCCGGTATAGTCAAAGCTCTCGCCCTGCGTTACAAAGCTCTCCGGCCCGTAGGAAAAGGCTGTGGCCGGCTTCATATGCAGCGGGCCGAAGGTATTTCTTCTGGTCAAATAAAGCCTGAGCGAAAGCCGGCCCTGAGCGTCAATATCCGTATAATACGGCGCAAAGCATATAAGCGAATTATTTTCTCCGCTGCACGTTTCAAGGCACGCTCCGTCAAAGAGGGCCTCCACCCGCATTCTGCCGGCAAATTCTCCGGGCAGCAGATATTCTATGATGCCGCCGTAAAAGGGCAGGCCCTGGGTGCAGACGTCCCCCGCCTTAAGCTTTTGAGGCAGTTTTTCTATAATACGGCGCAGCCCCTCAAGACGCACTCCAAAATTTCCAAGCAGATAAAGCGCCTCAAGATTAACGCCGCCGTTAAAATCAGCCGTTAAAACTACTTGATTGACGCCGGGCTTTATCACGCCCGCCGGAATATCCGCTATCCTTATGCTTGGGTCTACATACCATTTTTCGCCCACATGCAATTCCACGCCGTTAAGCTTTATTTCAAATAATTCAGGCGTCTCCAGAGCAAGCTGCATATCGGCAATATATTCGCATTCAAATTCAAAGCTCATAGTAAGCCGGCAGACGCTTTCATCCTTTATCCCGCGGGATTTTTTATACCAGGGCTGAAGCATTTCGCCCGAACGGCGCTCCAGCTTAAAACGGTCCCTTAAATAAATATCCGCTTTAAGTATCTCCTGAGCCGGCATAAATTCCTCGTCGTTCACTTTTATGCTCACCTGGTCAAGCACGCATACGTTCGGCTCCTCCAGCCTGAACGCAAATTCATCTATTTCCTTTTGCTCGCCCAATTCAATTTTTTCAGGCAAAGCGGCCTGGCTCTGGGGGCAACGGCAGAGTATTATCTCCTCCCCAGGCGCAAAATCCTTTTCCAACCTCAGCCCTCCCGGCAGAAGGGTTATTTCGCCCGTGCGCGCATTCCAGCATTCCAAAACGCCCTCCCCTTCAACCTCAATGCTCACAGGTCCTGTTGAATTTGTCCTGTCGTTATTCAAAAGATATATAAACAAGCGCTCGTCCGTCTTGGTAACGCGGGCCAATATCTCCTTAACGTTTTTTCCGTCCTTTTTAACAGATACTACAGGAGCGGGCAGACGGGAAATGAGCGCCTCCTGGTCAAAGGGAATCCTCTCTCCGTCAAGCCTGTCAATTCTGTCGCTTCTGAGCGCGTTTTCCATTAAAGGCATATCCCCCATAAGAATAAGCCTGCCGCCCTGAGCCGCAAATTGCTCCAGCAGCGTAAAGGTAGAGGAGCGTAATGTTAGGCACGGAGGCACAATCACTATATCATACCTTCCCGCGCCCACCTTCATCACTCCGTTTTCCGCGCAGGCAAGCCGGGAGAGTATCTCCTCGTCTCCATAGTCAAAATCAATCTTATTTTCTATAAGCATATAGAACAGCGTTTTATATTCGTTCTCCAGCTTGCATACCTGTTCGTCCACAGCGTTAAGGAAAACGGCCCAGCCCGGATGTATGCGAGTATATACGCTTTCTACAGGATTTATTACCAGCGTGCGGCAAAGGGGCTTGCCCATGCTCAGAACGTTTATGCGGGAAAAATAGTCCTCCACCGCGCTGAAGCGCTCATACCAGGCGCTCTGAAAAAATATGCTGGCAGGATAATCTCTTTTTGATTCCCCCTGCATGGTATAGAAGCTTAAATGCTGGCAGCGCATGTTAATGCCCAGCAAAGCCTGCCAGTCTCCCATCGCCTTATAGGAAGCAAAATTAGTCTGCCAGCCCGTACAGCCGTAAAGCTCGCTGAGCAGCCAGGGCTTTTCAAACTGGCGCGCGGCAGAAGAAAGCTGCTTTACTATCTGATAATCCCTGTTCTCCTCCCAAAGCACATCCACGCCGGGGCAGTCCATATATTCATAGCAGCGCATTACCGAGCCCTGCATAACCGCCTGAGCCGTAAGTGAATCCTCATGCAGCACATGCCCTGTAAACAATAATCCGTTTTCATGGCAGTAATCCCTTATCTTGCCCATAAAGGTCTCCAAAAACAGCTTCTGCAAAAGCAGCATGTAATGCCATTTTACCTGCTCGGCCCTGTTTAAAGCGTCAAACGCATATATTTCAGGCAGAAAATCCTCCAGCTTATAGCCGTATTCATTTTCAAAATGCCTGAATAAATCCTTAGGGTAAGGCACAAGATGCGAGCCGTCCGGATTGGAAATGGCAAAGCCGTTCATAACCCCGCCGTGATGAGGCTCGTCTGTAAATATGCCTTTTATCGTGCCGTCCTTTATATATTCCCCGCATTTTTCCACATATTTTTTATGGGTCAGCTCTATAAAGCGCTCTACAGTTTGGGGATTAGAATTATCCGCATACGGATTGCCGTTATAAAAGGAACCCGAATTCATTATTTCCGAGGTAAAATACCATATTTCGCAGCCCGCAGGCGCATCCGCGTCCGCGTAAATGCGCTCCTTGCGAATTATTTTGTCCTCCTTAAATTCCAGAATAAACGCGCTTATAATTCCCGGCTCCCATTTAAACGCGCCCTGCGCCTTATTAAGCCGAAGGTAATGTATGCCTAATTCACGGTTTTCCGTTACCATGCCGCCCGCCGTGCCGCTGGGATAACGGTCCTCGTCATAGAGCCATATCTCCATGCCGTCTTTTTTCCCCTTAGCCGCGCAGCGGTTTATAAGCTCAAACCACTCGTCCGAAAGGTATTCGGTTTTCAAACCGGTCCGGCTGTGGCAGAACGCTCCGCCCATGCCCATATCTTCCAAAATATCCAACTGGCGCTCCAATTCCTCTCCTTCCAATTTGCCGTTCCAGCACCAGAAGGGCTTGCCCCGGTACGCCGCCGGAGGATTTTTAAATTCCCTAATAAGCTTATCCATAATAGCCTCCCGATTTTAATTTTTTAATTTATCGCAGCCCGGCCGCACGCGGCCTGACGGCCCAAGAAACATTAAGCCTTATGCGCCGCATTTCAGCATTATTCCTTGAAGCATGCTTATTTTTGATACACCTCAGGCTTTAAAACGCCTACGTACGGCAGATTGCGGTAGTGCTCGTTATAATCCAGGCCGTAGCCCACCACAAAAGCATCCTCGATTTCCTTTCCCGCGTAATGCACGTCTATATCCGTCTTACGGCGCGCGGGCTTATCCAGCAAACAGCATATCCTGACCGAGCTGGCTCCCCGCTTGGTGAGATTATCCACCAAATACTTAAGGGTCAGGCCGGTATCCACTATGTCCTCTATTATAAGCACGTTCTCCCCCTCTATGGGATGGTCCAAATCCTTCAAAATGCGGACGGCCCCGGTGCTTTTAGTGCTCGCGCCATAGCTGGAGACCGCCATAAAATCAAAGCGCACGTCTATATCCTGAAGCCGGCGAACCAAATCCGCGTAAAATACCGCCGCCCCCTTTAAAATTCCAACCGCAATAAGCTTCCGGCCCTTATAATCGCCGTTAAGCCTCTTGGCCAGCCCGTCCAGCAGGCGCTCTATCTCCTCCCGGTCTATCAATACCCTTTCAATATCCTTTTCCAGCATAATTATCCTCCACCTTTATAACCGCAATTTCTTTTGTTTTATCGCTGACGGCTATTTCAGCCGAAACAGTCATCCCTATAACAGCCAGCACTCTTTCGCCCGAGGCCAGAAGCACCAGCCTTTCCCGCTCCTTTCGCGGAACCTTTTTATCTATGAAATAATCCTTTAATTTTTTTTCGCCCGGCGCTCCCAGGGGAAATATTCTGTCCCCCGGCCGCCTGTTTCTGAGCACGGCGCCGTTGGGCACCTTGGCTAAATCAATATATTCCTCGTTTTTGCCGCGCTTAGTAAATTCCTCCGCGCGGCTTACCGTTATATTTATTCCGTCCGACGCAAATTCTCCAAGGGCAAAGGAAAACAAAAACTCACCGTTCACACGCGGAACGCCTATAATCAGCCGCTCATAGCTCCTTTGAGCGCGGGCTCCGCGCTTAAGGGGCAGTTCTTTGCCCGTAGGCGCCGTCAGCAAATCCAGCACCCTTTCTATATGCCCCGACGTAACGTCCCTGAGCCCGCACACCTCCGCCACAGCCATGCGCACCACCCTTGCGGATAACGCCCTATCCATTGCTTTGAGCCTGTCCGCCTCCAAAAACACTTCGCCGTCCCGGCGCGACGCCCTCTTATATTCCGCCGCCGCCAGGCGGGAAAGAAACGCTTCATCCCTGCCCATAAGCCGCGCGTTAGCCGCAAGCGTCCTGCAAAGGGATGGATTAAGCCGCTCCAGAGCCGGAATAACGCTTCTGCGGATATAATTACGGGAATAATCCTCAGAAAAATTAGTGCTGTCCTGAATATATTCAATATTTCTTATAAAGCAGTATTCCTCTATTTCCGCCCGTGAGAATTCCAGCAGCGGACGAATAACTCCGTCCTCTCTCCTTTCGCGCATGCCGCCCAGACCGGTCAGGGCGCTTCCCCGCGCCAGGCGCAGCAAAACAGTTTCCGCCTGGTCGTTCAAATTATGCGCCACAGCTATTTTGGCTATGCCCAGTCTTTCTGCGCATTCAAAAAGCCCCTCATATCTTAAAGCACGGGCCGCCTCTTCAAATGAAAGGCCCTCCCTTTCTACCAGCGCGGGCACATCCTTATACAATACCTCGCATTCAAGACCCAGCTTTAAGGCCAGGGAGCGAACAAACTGCGCGTCCCTGTCCGCCTCGGCACCGCGCAGCATATGATGTATATGCACCACATGCGGCCTGACGCCCGCAGCTAAAAATAAATAAAGCATGCATACCGAATCGGCGCCGCCCGAAACTGCGGCCAGAACCCGCTTCTGAGCAGACAATAAAGGTTCAAGCGCCTCCAGGAATCTTTTCTCCATAGCCTGCGCCTTAATATTTAATTCCACTCAAGCAGCCCCTTCTGTTCCATATAAGCGTCGTGATATTCTATATATAAATCCAGCATATCCACTAATTTATGCGCGTCCTCGCCGGGCAGCGCGCCCGAAACATGCTCTATCATAATGTCAAAGGCGGCGTCCTCGTCATATTCGCCCTCAAAAAGCTCTCCGTCCTTAAGCATGCCCTCCTTTTCAAGATAGGCCAGTTCCCCTTCAAAGGCTAAAAATATCACTCGCTCCATTAGAGAGTAATCCAATTCCTCTCCGTCCTCCTTAAGCGCGCTGATTATATACTCGGCCGCTTCCCTATCAAACCCTATCATAGCTTTGACCGGCTCCGTTCCGCCCTTGGCCGCCCATGCGGCCGGGCATAATTTTTAAGCTTATTTTATCATAGCGTATTTTAAATAACAAGTGAAAAAAGGAAAATAATTGCGGATTACAGATATTTCGTACCCAGATAAAAAAATATGTCCTTCAGTCAGCGGCCTTCTATACGTTAATTCCTTAAAACATTCATGCCGCGCAGTTAGTTTTGTCTAGTTTATGGTTACTTATGTGCATTCCATGCACAGAGAAACTTATATATAATGCAAGTAAGGAAATGAATTTTTAAGGAGGTACATAATTTAAATGAAACGCATATTTAAACAAAGAGCGGTAATACTTATGGCCTTGCTTTGCTGCGTATGCCTTTTGGCCGGCTGCGGGGACGGTCAGACGAACTCGACCGCAACTCCTGCGCCTACCGGCGGCGCCAGCCAGAGCGCTCAGGCTACGCCCGTAAGCCAAGAGGATTATATGGGCCAGGGTATATTCCGCGTAGAAGGCGAGGAGGACGAATTCTCCTATCTCAAGCCAGGCACCAACGTCCGGCTGTACCATTGGTGGTATACCGGTCCTGAAGGGGAGGACGAAGCATTTCTGAGCGACGGGCTGGTAGGCCAGCACAGGGGTTCGGTCTATAACCAGCTTAAGGATGAATACGGCATAAGCATAACCTTCGTACCCATGCAGGGCACAACCTGGGACGCCGTTTATCAAAGCACCTTTGCCGGCAATCCCATTGTGGACGGCATGCACGGCGGCGGAGCGTCTCTATTATTGGACCATGTATATTACGAGGGCTCCGAAGGGCTTATTATTGAGCCAATCGATAACAAGGGCGTCTCCTTTGACGACGACACCTTCTGGAATGTAGAGCAGCAAAACACCTACGCTACCATAAACGGCAAAACCTACGCCTTTATATTCAACACTATCGGCATGAAGAGCCTGGAAGCAAATATCGTTATGTTCATGAATTACAATCTTGTAAATAACAGCTCATATACTGTTGACGAAATATACGATATGGTACGGGACGGGAACTGGAACTGGGATAACTTCCGCAAGGTGCTGGCGGCAGTTTCAGACCCGGACAACGGCGTTTACGGCCTTAATTACTTCTTTGCGCCCATGCATCTGGGCCTGGCCAACGGCGGCGTGGTAGTCGCTCCCCAGGATGTAAACGGCGAAAGCATAGACCGTTTTGTGGGCAATAACAATACTGCCTGGAAGGCGGGCTGGGACTTCGTTACAGAACTGTATCAGCAGAAGCTGCTTGCTCCGCGCGAGAGTTCAACAGGCGACCAGGTAGCCGCGCAGGATTTCGCGGCCGGCTCTACCGCGTTTATGATTAACTATTTTAACCGCAGCGACGCAGTAAACAGCGCCAATGCCCAACTGGAATACGGATATCTGCCCGTGCCCAACGGGCCCGAAACCCAGGATTCAGGCCGTTACTATTCTCAGGGTCCTATGGGCGAATGCTTTTATCTGCTTAAAAATCCTGCTCACGAGCCGGATGACTATTCGTGCATACTTAAAGTTATGAAGGAGCTTTATCGTCCCATATACGGCAAGGGCTGGGAACAGGAGCGCGCGCTTTATGAAAGCGAGGTAGCTAATTACGCTAAGGACGCCAACTCCCGCGAAATGTGCGATTTGATTGTAGAATCCACCATTCTGCCCGAGCATCTGAAATACGCCGATATGGAATGGCTTATTATGCAGGATTCAATAGTATATCCCATATTAATTGGAGAAACCACCTTTGCGCAGTACTGGGACAGCCAGGTAGACGTATATAATACAATGATTGACGAAGCGCTTAGACGCTAAAAGCAGGTTTTATAAAACGGGGCGGCGCAGAATTTGGGCGTCTAAAAACGCCCAAATTTAGGCGCAAAAAAGGCGCTGGCTAAGCTAATTGCTTAGCCAGCGCCTTTTTTGCGCCCAGGCCCGGCCTGCGGGCCGGGCCCTGCGCCGCCCCCCCTAGCCGCGGTCTT
>ERZ779896.1449-NODE-1449-length-20003-cov-6.247594_pt1 | contig 20003 bp, 20 predicted proteins | sample MGYA00511067_ERZ779896 | MGnify/ENA primary metagenome ERZ779896 (study PRJEB29588, sample SAMEA2161597) | human gut metagenome | biome: human gut; feature: human-associated habitat; material: faeces | place: Denmark | collected 2008/2010 ... | reverse complement strand
GGATTGATCCCAACCCGGAATCTGACAGCCCCGTTTCAGAAGCCATTATGGACCGCATTATCCACAACGCTTATGAGGTTCTGGTGGATGGCCGAGTCTCGATGCGGGAACGCAAGGGCTTGAAGGCCACTCGGGAAGGCGGTGGCCAGGATGTGTGACCGCCCATATCTTTGCGATGAAGAAAAATGTGTGGCATTAGAATTGGAACGGGCCTGCTACAACGAGATGGAGCGTGAGTCGATGGAATGCTTTTACGCAGATGAGGAAGAAATCCAACGACAGCGCGAGCGGATTCGACAGTTAGAGAACATCTTGACAGAGAACGGCATTCCCGTTCCTGAAGAAAGTTGACCTGAGCTCTGCTGGCTGGCTTAGCTGGCAGAGCTTTTGCATGTGCCACAGGGGGTGTCGTTTTAGAGCGATGAGGTGTCGCTGGTTCTCCGGCAGGGTGCCGCTAAAACTCCGGCGATGCAGGTGGTGGCTTTAGTACGTGAAAGTGGTGCTCAAATCGCGTGCAGATGGGGCTGGGGTGGCGATTTTTGCATCATGATACAGTTCATTCAAATAAGGATAATTGACCTCCGTAAAACTATATCCGGTGTCCATTAAATATTGCTGCCAATGAATTTTGAGTTGTGTTTCATCGGCTATTTTTACGGAGCAATACAAAAACAACACAGTCGGTTTGTTTTTCAAAGGGCGGTTCTCTATTCTGTAACATACATTCAGCAATTTTTCCATAAGAGCGACAAATTTAGAAGGATAAGGAAAGTAAACTGGAACAATAATCAAATTAACATCCGCATCAATCAGTTTTTTCATAATTATTTCAGTATCGTTATCACAGAGACAACGGTACTGGATATGGTATAATAAACTGGACATAAAGTGAATATTCCGCCCAAGTTGAACACCCTGACCGTTTTGAATTGAACAGTCTGACCGCAAAAACTGAACAGTCAAGCCGCTGAGATTGAACAGTGCGACCGCAAAGGTTGAACATTGACGGATTTAGAGTTGAATGGTATCATAAAATATGCTTTTAACCGCAGCAGAGGATAGTGCAACGCTGAGGAGCGACATGAGCGCTGTATGCGGGGTTTAGCGGGAAGAGTGATGCCGTATGACCGGGGTCACTCTTTTTTGTATTGTAATCATAATATTCACTCTTCCCGGAAAACCTTTAATGCGTTAAACCTCAGGTTCGGACAGCGTCCGATGCACCGTAGGTGCTATTACTGCTCGGAGACACCTTTTCGCTTACGCATAGATTCCTTGCATTCAATAACTACCGAATATGAATCGTGTACAATACGGTCACATATTGCATCGGCAATTATTGGGTCGCCTAACTTTTCGGGCCATCCCGGTACATCGAATTGAGAGCAAAAAATGGTAGATGACTTTTTGTATCTTGCCTCTGCGATTTCAAGCAAATCTCTGGCTTCTGTTTCTTTAAGCGGATACAGCAACCATTCGTCTAAAATTAATAATGCCGGCTTTTTGTATTGCTGGATTACCTTTCTGTAATTACCGCTGCTGCGTGCAATGGCAAGCTCGGTTAAAAGCTCGGGAAGTCTGACATATCTGACCGACAGAAAGTTCCTTACTGCCGCCATACCTAATGCACAGGCAAGATAGGTTTTACCACTGCCGGTAGCTCCGAGTAACAGTATGTTGTGCCTTTCTGCTATGTAGTTGCAGGAGGCAAGCCTTGCTATTTGAGCAGAATCTAAATTTCGGTCGGAATGGTATTCAATATCCTCAACACAAGCACCTGTTTCCGAAAATTTTGCCTGCTTGATTAATCTTTTAAGATGATTGTTTTACGGGATGTCCATTCTTGGTCTACCAAAAGACCAAATCTATCCTCAAAAGCCAATCCGTTAATATTGGGCTCGGTAAGCTGCTCCTTAAAGGCCCTTGCCATAGCGGTAAGCTTCATTTCCTGTAGCTTAGTAACTGTATTTTCTGTTAACATTAGTTTTTCCTCCCTACATAATACTCTGCTCCACGGGTAAATCCGTATTGCGATGTTGTCGGCTTCTCTTTCTCAGTGGGTTGTTCCTTATCTTGACCTGAAGAAAGAATTGCCTGTATGTTTTTAAGGGAGGGTCTCGGAGTAAAGGTTAACGCCTTTTTACAGGCATTTTCCAATCTCCCGGGCGAATACTTGTCTGCAAGCTTTAAAATGCCCATACAAGCCTTGTAGCCCTGTTGCTCTATCTTGTATCCGCTGAGTATTGCACTTACTGCTGTTTTGGTATTTATACCTATCTTAGACGCCCATTTAACAAAACGCTCACCGTTCCACTGAATATATTGCTGATGGTTCGGAGGCATATGTGCTTCTACAGTACTGTACTGATTTAATCTGCCATACAGTCTCGGATGGGAAGCGATACGATTACCGCCAAAGAATATCTCAACAGTGGATTTTGTAATTCGCACATCCACCTTTTGCTTAATATATTCATAAGGCACAGAGTAGTTTTGCTTTTCTACACTAATATGGTAATTAGGTGCTACCGTTGCAATCTTCCATTCGGATAATTCAAAAGGTCTGGGAGGAAGTGGTAACAAAAATGCCTTTTCATCCGCAAAAGCGGCAGCACGGCTGCCATCACGCTTTTGAAACGGAGCGTGATTAAGCTTTTCCAAGCGCTCCCATATTGCATCATTTAACTCAGGCAAGGATAAAAACCTTCTGTTTCGCAAAGCGCCGAGTATGAAGCTTGTAATTACACCCACAGTGCCTTCTACCATAGCTTTATCCTTTGGCGATCTTACTCTGCAGGGCAGAACTGCAGTACCGTAATGCTCGGCCATTTCACTGTACGCCTTATTAAGTGTGACCTCGGTTCTGCCGTGATAGATAACTCCTGTTTTTAAATTGTCGCACTGAAGGATACGGGTAACACCGCCAAAGTATTTAAAGGCATTTACATGGGCCGCTGTCCAACATTCCTGATTCATAGAGAAGAAGGATTCTGCGTAAGCATATCCACTATACGGCAAAGAAGCTACAAAAAGATATGCCGGAATTATTTCTCCCGTAACAGTGTCGATAACAGCGGCTGTATCTCCCGCCCAGTCCACCTGCATAATTTCACCGGGCTTGTGATTTAAATGCATTGTGGCATTTGTTTTAATGGCATAGTCGCTGTAATACTTGTTAAACTGCGTAGATTGATATGGCAGTTCACCGTTTTCACGGCATCTCTCACAGTATTCGAGCCATAGAAGCTTGAGCGTAACACCGCTTTTTTGCAGTTCCTTATGTACATACTCATAATCCGGCATTTTGTACACAGGCTTTTCCTGAACAGATGGATGCAGCTTTGAAGACAGTTCTTTATCTGAAAGGCTTTCGGGCAAAGGGTAGCAAAGACCTGCTTCTTCAGCTCGCCGAAGCACCGCTATTACTGTTGTTCTCGAACAGTCGCAGGCATCGGCTATTTGGGTTTTGTTGAGACCGAGACTATCCAGCCTCAAAATCTCTCGGTAATTGGTCATATTCTTGACCTCCTAATGAATATTTACACCGCTTTCGCAGTGCATATATCCATTATACCGACACTTCACATCCCATTGAAGCGGGTGTCACTGTTACAAAAATTTTTAAGTGTTCAACTCTTGCGGTCGCAGTATTCAATTTCGGCGGTCAGACTGTTCAACTTGGGCGGTCAAGGTGTTCAATTTGCTACGGAATACTCATAAAGTTAAGAGCAAATGAAAGAAAGGTGGTTCAGTTTATGAAACGAGCAGTATATGACAAACAATTTAAAATGGCAGCAGTAAAATTAGCGCAAGAAACAGATAAATCTGTAGCACAAACAGCCGCTGAATTAGGAATCAGTGGGTGTAGTCTGCGCCGTTGGATTAATGAGTATGATGAATATGGAGAAAGTGCGTTTCCAGGACATGGGAACGCACTTTTTAATTCTACATATGAGTTGAAAAAAATTGCAGAAACAGAATGAGGAACTGCGTCTGGAGAACGAAATCCTAAAAAAATTCCAGGCCTTCTTGAAGCAAAAGAATGTGTAAGATTCCAGTTTTTAAAAGAACATCAACAACAATAAAAACCTTTTTTATTTTTCCAAATAACATTTTAAGCTTATAAAACGCTCTACCTAGACAATCATTTTTACTTTAAATATTATTTGTATATTTTAATCTAAGTATATGTCTCGTCACAAATATGTCATTCCTATTTTGTTCTTTTACTTATGTTTTTCTACCAAAATACATAATCACCCCGAAATATTTAGTAGAAGTAATTCGTTTGGGTTCTTTTTGATAAATATCGGCAAGTTCAATAATATCTAATTCATTAAAATATTCTTTTATTTGATTTCGATCTAAAAAAGTTCTTTTTAAATTAGCAACATTAAATTTTTTATTATTTAGCAAAACAGCTTTATCAATAATAGAATGATTATTCATGGGATCATCCTTAGACATTGTGCTTAAATAGACGCAACCACCAGTAATTAAGCCTTCTTTAATTTTTCTTGTCAACTCTAAAATTTGCACTTCAGATAGATGTGATAAAACCATCGAACAAATTATTAACGAATATTTCTGCTTTGGAATATCGAATTTCGTTATATCTTCCACCCAAAATGTACATTTTTCATCTTTGTACATCTCATTTAATCTATCTATGGCAACATCAGACAAATCAATTCCCTCTACAACAAAATCATTTTCAATTAAAAAATCAATATTTTTCCCTGTCCCTACACCTAATTCCAATACAATTCCTTTAGGAATATATGAAAGGTATTTCTTAAGCCATATATCAAATTGAACGCTATATCCATACTCCCTTCCCTTATAGAGTGAGTTATAGTAATTTTTAACAAAATCAAAATCGTTGTCCATATCTTGCATTATTCCTTTTGTGTTTTATTGGTTACATAATTAATCATTGCTTTTACAGTCGGGAATGCTAAAAAAGATAACATTTCATCCTCAAATTCAAAACCAAACTCCTGTTCTAAATCAACAATAATTTTTATGAAGGAAAGCGAATCAACTCCAATTTCAGCGAAACTAGAGTTCACATCAACGACTATAGCTGGGCAATTACGTCTTATTATATTTAGCACTTTTTCCATAAAGTCAAATCCTATATTTTTCCGCTTGCATATTAAACATCACTGAATACTTCCCGTTTTTCTTCATCAGTTCTTGATGTGTTCCGGATTCAATAATTTCACCATTTTCAATCATAACTATCCTGTCTGCAATTTGAGTTGTTGATAAACGATGTGAAATAAAAATAACTGTTTTACCGCCCGAAGCTTCCAACAAAATTTTATTGAAATTATACTCTGCAACAGGATCTAATGCACTCGAAGGTTCATCTAAAATCAAAGTGTGAAAAGGACGAGCAAACACTCGTGCAATAGCCACTCTCTGGGATTCACCACCTGAAAAAACTGTTCCATTATCATCGAACTCACGAGTTATATTACTGTCAGAATCAATATTTTTATTAGACAATCCGCTTTTTTCTATCGCATATTTAACAGCCGTCTTATCCGAAATTTCATCCATCAAAATATTTTCAGATAAAGTGGCTGCATATAAATTATAATCCTGAAAAACAACTCCAAAACCTTTTCTGTAATATTCAAGATCATAATTTTTTATATCAATATTGTCAATTTCTATATTGCCGGAGACAGGATCATATAACCGAAGCAATAATTTAATCAAAGTCGTTTTTCCCGCTCCGTTCAATCCTACAATTGCAACTTTTTCTCCTGCATTAATTTTTAAATTAATATCTTTTAAAATCATATTTTCAGTACTATAGCCAAAACATAAATTTTTAAATTCAATATTTTTTGAGAAATTTCGCACTAATGTTTTAGAATTAATTGAAACAATATTCGGAGTATAATTTAAAAATTTTTTTACTCGTTCGATGTACTGGCTGGTATCATGAAAGGATGCATAGCTATCAATCAACTCTCCAAGATGTCCCCGCAATTGCCAAATTGCATTTGTACCAGAGGCATAACCGCCTAACGTTAAAGTCCCTGTTACCATCATTCTAAAGGCAAATAAGAGCATAACACCCATGTCAAAAACAGATGTGGTAAGCACCATTTTTATGATATTAATAAACACAAATTTCTTATTATATTGTAAAACTATTTCATTCATTTCTTTAGTAGTGATTTCAAAATTATTAAGTAATGTTTTGCTAATATTGCTTAGTCGTAGCTCTTTTGCATAATCTCTTAAATAAAAAACTCTAACAATATAGTCGTTTTTTCTAATAGTTGGATTCATAGATATATTACGATTAAACCCAATTTTATTTATTTTCCGTTGAAATAAAGACGATACAACAACTACAACAATTGTGCACAGTATTAGTATTGGTTCGATTGTAAAGAGAATAGCTGAAATTGTCACTACAGATAATATGCGTGATATTAATTTCCCAAACTCATTTATAACATTATTGGCACGATTATCGATCTCATTTAGAGATAAAACAAAATCATTATAAAAAGTAGGATCATCATAACACTCCAAATCCATCGATATAGCTTTACCAAATAGATCAGATTGCAACTTGGAATGCAATTTCAATTTCTGGATAGGTATTATATATGAACTAATTGTTGCTTGCAATACTTGATTGACGATTTGCAACAATGCCATAATTCCTACTAATGATAATATGCTCGAAAACGATAGCGCATTTTCAAGAGCATTAAAAACCTGCTTAACCAAATAAACACTTATTGTAACATCAATTAAACTACGTATTATATTATAAGTCAAAATCCAGAGCAAGTATGCAGGCGTATGCTTTATCACTAATTTTAGCATAAATTTAGTATTTTTAAATATTTTCACAAAGTTCATTTTTTATTTATTCTCCTTTATGTAATATTCCGCCTGTTTTGAAAACAAATCTGCATATTTACCACCTCTGTCTAACAATTCTCTATGCGAACCTTCTTCGATAATTCTTCCATTTTCCATCATCAAGATACGATCTGCTAAAACAACTGATGAAAGCCTATGAGATATATAAATAACCGTTTTATCTTCACTTACTTTAATCATATTTTCAAACATTTCATATTCAGCTATAGGATCCAACGCACTTGAAGGCTCATCTAAAATGATGATCGGTGCATTTTTTGCAAACGCTCTCGCCAAAGCTAATTTTTGTTGTTCGCCGCCTGAAAACACTTCGCCATTTTCATCAAATTCTTTAGTTAAAGTTGCATCAATCCCCCCCGTTATGTTTTTTACTTTAGAATTTAATCCGCTTATCGACAAAGAGTCATATATTATTTTTGCATCAACTTCATTGCCACAGGAAATATTATCTAATATACTTAGAGCAAATATTTTGTAATCTTGAAAAGTTATTGAGAACATTCTTCTGTAATCATCAACATTATAATCTTTGATATTGATATTGTCGAATGCAATATCTCCTTCCGTAGGATCGTAAAGCCTCAATAGTAATTTGATCAAAGAGGTTTTTCCTGCACCATTGTGCCCTACTATTGCTATTTTTTCTCCTTTTCGAATTGTAAAACTGATATTATCAAGAACATATTTATCATCATCAGGATATTTGAACGAAATACCGCTGATTTGAATTTTATCACAAAACTCTTCTATGCGAACAGACTTTGAATTATTTGAGATTTTAGGAATATACGTCATAAAAACATTTACATTTTCCACATATAATGCGTGATTATGAAGCTCTACAAAAATATTCGATAAGTTATTTAAACTTGAACTAACTTGCCATATAGATCTAATAATTACAAAAGCATCGGCAAGCGGCAACGATTTTTTCACTATTGCGCAATATGATGTGTATAAAATTGTCCCCAAATAAACAACCACTTGATTAATAACGGGCATGGTTATTCCAAGGAAAATATTTTTAGTAGAATATTTCTTTGTTATATGTACGCACTCATTAATAGCTGAGTCAAACTTTTTCTTTAAAACATTAAATATATTTGTTAATCTTATTTCTTTGGCATAATCGTTATAATATATAACCCTGCGAACATAGTCTCTAATCCTGTTAGGTGTTGTAAATTCCATGTTTTGCTTATAATTTAGCTTGTTTCGTTTTGAACCAATGAATATATTGAAAAAAAATGGAAGCACAGCAATAAAGATAAGAAATGGCTCGAGCGTAAAAATAATCAATGAGACGCTGATAAGAACGAAGAGACAATTTATAAGCCTTCCAAATAAATCTACTATCTGTAATGCTCGTCCATTTGATTCAGATATCGCACGCACATATTTATCGTAAAAATCAGGATTGTCGTATTCTATTAAATCCACTGTCAAAGCTTTATGGAATAGCTCTTTTTGAAATTTTTGTTTTATAATATTATCACAAGTGGGACAAAAAATAGCATTATAGTATGTATTGATGGACATTCCAAATATTTGATATAATAACACAATCAAAGCGACAACAAGAACACTTTCAAATGAAGCTTTATTAGTAGCAGCATTGATAATATACCGCAACAGAAAGATTTGTGAGATGAAATTTAATGATCCATTCACAAGATTGATGAAAAAGGTAAATATTATACGAGATGGTTTAATATGCCAAACCATTTTTAACATATAAATATTATTTTTCAGAATTGATCTAATGTTTTTTTTAGGATTCATCGCCATTCCCCTTAAGAATAATATCTATCATATCACCAATGGTAATTAATGAGTATTCTTTTTCTAGTATCAATTCAACATTTATTTCTACATCCAAATCGTTCTCTAAATAAACAATTAAAACCATAAAACCAATTGAATCTATTCCTATATCTATTAACCTAGATGTTGTGTCAACATCTACAGTTATACTCAATTGTTCTTTCAGGGTGGAATTTATAATATCTAATATTTTTTCTCTCATGACAAATTCTCCTTAACTCCAAAAAAATCCTTGAGAAAAGATGCATCTATTTCAGAATGTTTTGAGCACATTAGATTAATGCTTTTTAATATTTGGGTATTATAAAACCCTTTTTCTCGTTTATGAGGAATATGAAAACTCTTAGCTTCTTGATCAACTATAAAATTGGCTCCTGACTTATAAAGACGATACCCTAATTCAAAATGTTCAAATCCCCATTCTTTTATGGTATCATCAAAGCAACTTACACTTTTAATAAAATTCTTATTTGCACTTGAATTTCCAACAAGAAACGATAACCAAATATACTCTTTATTATCATATTCTCTTAAAAGTCGATTAATCTTTTGATAATATGTAGGGAGTCTAGACATTTTTAATATGTATGTCCAATCAAACTTATTTTTAAGCAATTCGTTTTGAGGTCCAAAATAATCATACGAGTGCCCTATCACAATATCGTTATATCCACAATTATAATTTAAATGTTCGCTAATAAACTCTCTATGCGGTATTCTATCTCCATCGCAAAACACAACATAATCAGACTGACAATGCAAGATACCCATATTTCTTGCTGCCGCTCGTCCACTATTCAGCTGATGAATAATTGTAATATTAAGATTATATTTTTTTTGTAGACTCAAACTAGTTTCATTCGCAAGAAAATCACTTGAACCATCATCTATGATAATGATTTCATATTCTTCCATAAAAGTATCTTGAGCTTCAAAACCGTTCAAAACTTTACATAAAGAGTCATATTGATTATATACCGGTATTATCACGCTTCCTTTTATCTTTGACATGGCTTTTTGATCTCCTGTTTATATAAATTGTGAGACATATGTCGCATTAATTTCCCATTTGTATTATATGGCAATTCTGTTGTTTTTACAAATTCATTCGGTATTTCATATGGTGCTAACAAACCAGCACAATGACTTCTCAACTCATTTTCTGCAATCTCGCAATCAGATAAATACAAACAAATTATTCGTTCTCCATATATATCATGTTTTATGCCAAACACAACACAATCGTTAATCAACTCATGACATTTTAAAACATTTTCGACTTCTTCAGGGTAAACATTGTGTGAACTATGCAATATCATATTGTCAGTTCTGCCAACGATAAATAAATCACCTTCGCTATCAACATACCCCAAATCACCTGTATTAAGCCACCCATTATAAAGTGATTGTTTCCCCACGCCATTCAAGTAACCATTCATTATTGATAATGTTTTCACATGAACAATACCAATAGAATTTGGGGCCAGTTCCTGTCCATTTGCAGATATAATTTTAATATCAACGCATCTAATTGGAGAACCAACTGAACCAAGTTTATCCGCAGAATTAGCTCTTTGTGCAGTCACTCGTGGTCCGGCTTCCGTAAGTCCATACACATTTAATAATCCAACATTCTTAAAATTGTATTTTGCTTCTTCTAATAATCGTTTATCGGCAATAGATCCACTGATATAAACAGTTTTCAAGCTTTTAATATCATAATTACTTGTGCTCAATAGCTTAGAATAAACTTTTAACAATGTTGGATTCATACACCATATAGAAACATCAAATTTTTTAATATCTTTAAGTACAGAAGTAGGTGAAGTTACTGTAGGCTCAACTATGATTCTTGTATTAGACTTCAATCCCACAAACAACTCTCCGGTAATAGTTGATGAATGTGTCAAAGCTTTTGATATTAAAATAGTATCGCTTTTTGATGGATGCATATAATCTATAATTGCATCAACATTATGATTAATAGCTGCAAGTGAGAGTCGTATTCCTTTAGATTTTCCAGTAGTTCCTGAACTGAAAAAAATCAAAGAGTCATCAGCAGATTGTTTTTTTAAAAGAGTTGCATATTTTTCGTAGATAGATGATGGAACTTCTTCTGCACCTTTATGATCAGTATCGAATAATGTAATTTTTAATTTGGATGTTTTTTCTGTAATTGCAAATTTTGTTGACTCAATATAGCACTCTTCAATTCCAGCTTGCTGTAAAACACTTAAAGAAACATTTAATGGAATTCTCCAATCTATCAATACAGCAACATGTCCATCTAACAAAATATTAAGCAATGTATCTATATATTTTACCGAATTATCACCTATTAATCCAATTTTTCTTTTCATCGCTAAATTTCCCTTCATTTATGCTACCAAAAATCATTGTCATCAAGTCCTTATTATCCTAAATTTATATATAGTTTTCTGTTCTCCTTGTTGTAACATGAAAATATTCAATTGTAATTGAATATTTAATCTTGATTGTTTTACGAATGCTCAGTCAAGTTTAAATAATCTCGCTAAGTCAATCATTTTTCTGATTTGGCACACCTGTTCATATCAATCAAACATTAGTATCGCAAACACCTATAAGTCTTCCGATATTCTTGAATTAACAAAACAACTATATTATTCACTAGTTTTTATTGTATGGATAAAACAATCCGGATCTCCATTAAATGGATCTCCTGTTTTGGCTAATGCCATTGCCGGGCACCCTGCACATACATTATAAAATGCACATCTGCCGCATTTGGAAAAACGATCCAATTCTTTATATTTTTTGTTTGAATCATTTTCAATAACACCAAGCAACGATTCCTCAAAAACATTACCAATTGTTGATTTAGCAATTTTTCTGCACTTCGCAACATCACCATTATTATCAATTATATACACATTTCGAGTTGAAGTACAATTCACAGAATTACAAACTGATGATAATTTCTCATAGGTCTCGAAGCTAATAAATCCTTTTTTGTATAAGAAAGGGAACCATATATGCTCCTTAAATTCAAATCCAACTCTTGGAACAATATTCCCATTGTCAAGACAGACATAAAAATCATTAGAACTATATATTGTATTTAAATATTCTAACTGATTCTCTAATATCGTTTCAAATTCCACTTTATCTATAAGCAAATCTGAATTTTTATCTGACCAAAATCTTGACCAAGAGAAAACATCAATTATAAATTTGTTATTTATGAAGAATTCAATCAAAGGAATAACTTCATGTAAATTGCATTTAGATAAAGTCATGTGAACTCTAGTGTAAAAACCATGCTCTTTCAACAGCGAAATAGCTTTTATCGTGCGATCAAAATCACCTATACCTCTAATTGAATCATTTACTGTTTCACGACCTTCTAAACTCAAATATATGCGTTCCACGTTGCATTGCTGTAATTTTTTAATACTTAAGGGAGATATTTGATGTGAATTGCATTTTAATCCTACTGACACACCATGAGAAATACTATATTGTAGAATATCATAAATCTTCGGATGTAATAATGGATCTCCACCAGTAAAGTCAATTATTGGCTTCAATTGTAAATGTTTAGCAGCTTTCACAATTTCATCAACAATGCATTGACACTCCTCAAATGACAATGTACCCTTTTTTGTTTCCAAATCATTAAAATAGCAATGCGGACAACGGCTTTCACAAAGTCGTGTTATATGAAATTGAACATATAGTTGTTTGTCGGAACAATCGTAATATGATAAAAACCAATCACTTGCATATTTTTTAAATTTGTTGTCCATTTCCTATATCCCTCGCTATGTAAACATTAAAATACGCATTAAGATAACTTAACATCTATAAATCCTAAATCCCTCAATTGATTAATTTGTTCTATATAATGATTCCAATCATACGGTTCATATGGAAATTGAGTTAGCATATAATTAACCGCCTCTCTCACCGTTCTTGATTGTTTTAAGTAATCCACTAATAACAAAGAAACTTCATCGCATTCAATTAGATGGTGGGATGTTAAGTTATAAATCACTGACATTTTTTCACTTCTTACAATTTCGCTATTGCCTGGGGACAACTCAATTGTTGATTCAATATCCAAAAGATTATTTTCGTTATCAACACACTTCCAAATTAGTGTATTTCTACTTGTTTCACTCAAACGGTAAAATATAAATATTGGTAGCACACAATTGGTCGGCATCCAAGGATACAAGATATTTCGCATAACATTGTTTCGTTCAAAATCCAGCGTGCTTCGATCATATGGTGATTCAAAACTATCCCATCCAACAATATTTCCCAAAAAATATTTTGGAGAGCAAGGGAATCTGATTTCTGAAATATTAAATTTTGAATACTCTTTAAATAATTCGCTTGAAATATCTAACCCAAGAACATTAATATTAAAAGTTGTAAGTGGGTATTTTCTGCTTAAGTATTCTAAAAATTCATACGTTTCACGGCGTTCCGCAATACTTTCAGTTGGAAAACCAATTATCATTGGGAAATGCACAGAAATCCCATTATTATTGAATTTTTTAACAAGGTTTTCTATATATAAATTATCAATATCAACAGAAAATTTATTCATAAGTTTTTGAATCCGTGTACTTGCTGATTCGAGTCCAAGTCTTATCTCACGCAAACCAGCTTTATATAAAAGAGCAAAATCAATATCGTTATATTTATAATCAATTCTTGACCTAACCTGCCAAAAGATTTCTATGTTGTTATCTAATAATTTCTGTGCAAAATTTGATATAGTTGCTGGCGGGATAGCTTCATCAATAAACCAATAATATTTGCAACCTTGACTATACATTTTTTTAATATGCTCTATTTTCTCATCAACATTTGCAAAAGTATCGCCATAATATACCTCATCATACTTTTTATTAATACCGCAAAAAGTACATTTGTTCCAAAAGCATTTTGAATTTGGCCATAACCGTATATTGGTTAATTGAGAAGCGGAAACACCACAATCTGAAGTAATACATTTTCTCCGTGTCATTGTCCAGTCAGAAACATGTTGTTTTGAAATTCTTGTTTTTGTCTGCACAATCTCATCATTTTCCTTATCAAAAAACAAAATGTTATCTACATTATTCAAATCTCTTTGATTGAGCACACAATCATATATGTTTTTCATTGTATTTCTATCATCATCCAGTATGATGCTATCTATGACTTTGAAAAGCAATTTGTTCATCTTGAGATAATCTACAATCTTACTTAATGAATAATACTCCGACGAATGCCCAACAACACATATATGAACTTCTGGATTCGCTTTTTTGGCCAAAAGTGCAAGAGTAATCGTTGATAAACGAATTTTACCCCTAAGCCAAATAATTTGGGGAGCTGACTCTATTATAATTTTTTTGCAATTTTTGTTCAAAAATGAATAATATGGATTCTTTGCAGGATTTAATGCATTGTTTATTAGAGTTTCAGAGGAAATTTCGTCAACATCAAATCCATCCTCAATCGTAAGAGTAAACGGATTACTGATAAATTCGGAATACAAATTACAAAATATTTGCAAAGTTTCCAAACAGGAAAAAAATCCTTTTTTAGAAATCGAATGTGATGCTAAGGCAACAACAGCATCTGTAACACTTTTTTTGAAAAATTGCGGATTATTTAAAACTGCCTTATACTTGAAATTCGTATTGTCAATAAACCCTTTTCGTTCATTCAATATATCTAACAAAGAATCAATTGTCTTTTCTGACAAAACATCTGCCCAAAAGTATGAATTTATATTTTTAAATACATCAATCCCACTTTCGGCGCCTAGTGGTTCACTCATACTAAGCAAATCTGGATTATATAGTTCTTGGTATAAGCCTGTAATTGGATAAAAATTTAACTCTAACATGTTTTAAACTCCTCTCAAAAATCAAAAATTCTTTTCGGATTGAATATGAGCATTTGATTAATATCATAATCGGTAAAGCCACCTTTTTTAAGCGAGGGAACTATAAAATCAAACACATACGAATATGTTTTTTCTGCACCAGTAAACTGACTGTCTCGTAATTTTAATACATTACCTTTCCACCGCCAATTACAATCTGCACTAATTAGCGTTTGAGATAAATAACCACTATTTTTTAAGTATTCCATTAATTTAACTGAATTCCTATAACGGCTCCCCCTATCGTTTACACCAAAATTCGTTATTACAATATTGGTTTTTTGCATCATTACATTCTCGATATCATATATCTTTAAATCAAAATTATTGTCATTAATTTCGTTTTCTAAATGCGAAAGATAAAGATGCTCCGGACTAGCCCCCATCTGAATTAAAATTTTCAAGTGTTCTAATCCACCATGCGGAGAATGAGTAGCAATTGGAAGCTTATATTTTCTTTGAAGTATGGCTGCAGCTTCAAAAAATCTCATTTGACGATCACTCAGTTTTGCATTACTTGCTGCTATTTTTATAATTCCAGGCTTATATCTATTTTCACCAATGCCAACCTCTATTTTTTTTGACGATTTTTCCACCAAATCAGAAACACTCATATTTCTATAGGAAGCTGGCACATATTTGTCAAGAAAAAAACCCATAGAACATATTAGATTTATATCGCATTGACTAATTAAATTTTTGTATGAGCCGATTCTTGCGTATGGTGTTAAATCGACAATTGTTTTAACATTAAATTGTCGCAATCTTTCAATTTGTTTTTTGACAAATTCAGTATTCTCTTTTTCTTTATAATATGGATAGAGATTGAAAACATGTTCATGCATTAAAGTGATTCCCATGTTTTCTGTAGTTATATTTCCTTTCACCGTGTTAATATTTCTCATTTCCTTTTTTCACTCTTTTCGCCAAAATTATAAATTACCCAATTGATAGTCGTATCAAAAACCTCATCTACATAAGCAGCTTTATTAAACAGATGATCTGCATTCTTTACTATAACATAATCAACATTATTTCTACTTATTAAGTCCTTACTCGTTAGATGATTGTTTACATTTTGAGTTAGTTTGTCTTTTTCCCCAAACAGTAATAAGATATTATTTTTATAATCTTCAAAGGCATCTATTGCATTTTCAGCCTCTATTTGCTTAATCATATCAACACTTAACCCAACGCCTAATAGTTTTTTGATTGGTATTTTATATAGAGGATGGAATGTAAATTTCTCCTTTTTCGAGTGAATTGATGTAATACTTGTTATAGGAACATTAAATATGGGATTCCAAAGTATTAAACCATCAATATTAATATTCTTTGTTGCTTGGATAGCATTCCGTGCTCCGTCGCTAAAACCAATTAATATTATCTTAATTTTCTTGTTATAGAAGCAAGATTTTGCATATTTGCACACCTCAAAAATATCATCAATTCTGTCCTCGATGTTTGAACATTCAAAATGTCCTTCACTAATCCCAACATTTCGATAATCAAATCGAATTAAGTTAATACCTTTTTTCTCTAATATTTCACCCAACTTTACAGACAGCCTATGTTGAATGACGCGATTACCATTTAAACCGTAGCACATAATCAAAACAATTGGTGTTGGCAATTGATTATCTGCTAAATGAGCTATGCCTAATATTAATTTACCTTTGTTTTCAAACTGAAACGGTATATGCATATAATCATCCTTTACTCATTCTAATTATATTAGATAAAATATTAAGCATAAATTTATGTTGCCAAAATATATCGCGAGGGAAAGCATAACCTTCATAATAATCAAGTGTTTTATAATTGATTTCAGTATATTGATGATCGACATTGACGTCTAAAGTGTTAATATTAGATGTCAACCAAACCACATTTTCATATGAAATTTCATTCCATCTTTTCTTTTTAAGCCGTTCAACAATATCCTTCAAAAAATTAGTATTGATTTTTTGTGCAAACAAATTATCTGGTTCCGCTCCCAACATGATAAGTATTTTAGATATAATCTCATAATTATTAAAATCAGCAAATTCAATTACTGATTCATTAGATGACATGGCATTTTCAACTCGTTCCAACTCACCCACATTTAGCTTTGCTGGATTAACAGCGACTAAACCACTAATTTCATTTAAAATATTTCCCTCACTTAAAAGTTCAATATAAAATCCTCGACAAACTACATATATTTTAAAATTTGAATTTCTCTTCAAATGTTTTATTGCGACCATAATATTTTTTATTATTATTTCACTAGTTAACTCTTCGAAATTCCCATAACTGTCTCCATGGGCAAACAAATCTAATTGCATTGTAACAAAATTATTTTCAACAAAGAAATTTGCTAAATTATCAAAAAAATAATCCAAATCACATTTAGATTCTCCAAAACCTGGAATAAGTAACACTGCATTTTCCGCAACTTGTTTTTCAGGATATTTAATCACACTAAAGATGCTACTTTCTTCACATTGAATAAAATTTTGACTAATCATATTCTCATATCCTAACTCATATTTTTACTAATTCAATCAAATATTGCAACAGCTCATTCTCTTCTCTTTGTGCATTGATGAGAAGTTGTTTTCCTTTGACAAAATCACTGATTCTTTTTGATACTAAATATTTATACAAAACTTTAAATGCCAACGCCACCTTATTATTCACATCAGCAATCCGTTCTGTTGTCGCCTCAATGTTATTTGTCCCTAACATTTTCGTAACATAATCGGTTTTCAAATACTTTATTAACCAATTTGGAGAACGATTCACTTCCCATATCCATGTGCCTTGTAACAACCTATCAAGTAACTTATTTAATTTGATTTCACCATCTTCATCCATTTCCTTAACAATATTTAGTATGTTTTTCAAGCCCAAATCTGATTTATGACTTGATAAATTATTTATCTCATATGTAGCTTTTAACAACTGAGAAAAATATATAAACAACGTTTCTTGATCTGATTTATAATTTATTTTTTCACTTTCCAACCAACAATATTTTAAATGTCCAAACTTGTAAGGAAATGATTTTATTCCCATTGCTAAACTTTCGCAATCAATAAAACCTTTGTATTCAGGCATTGTATCCAAACAAAAAACACCTTGTTTCTGATCAAAATTCAACAACAATAAGCTGTGCCGCCCATGCTGCTTATTAAAAATATGCGGGTAATGATGCGGAACGTAATATTGATCAAGATTAACAATAATCGGCATATCTGTAACAATTTTACGGATATCTGCAGTTATATTCAAATCAAAAGTTTTTTGAACTAGTGATATATTATAAAGTGTTTTCATTCTTTCATTATTACAGATAATTTTATTGACTATAGCCACTTCCTTGTTTACATAGTCTTTTTCAAAAAGCCACGGCCATGTGGCCCCCAAAAAATCGATATTTACGTTATAATAGTTTAACATCGTTATTATTAAATTTTGAAAACAATCTAGTTTCATTTCAGTATAAGGAAGTATATGTTCTATTTCGTTAATACTACAAATCATAAATTCATCCATTCTTTAATTTGGCAATCTCTGGCAAGCACGCATGGCTTGCCAGAGATTGCCGCGATGCTATGGAAATTGGCTTTATGTAAATCAACAATGCAACCTGCGAACATGAGATTTACATTTCAGAAACTAAAACGAAGGATCAGCAGCTTCCGCCACCACCGCCTCCGCCGCCGGTGCCACCACTAGTACCACCACCACCGCCGCCGCAGAATACAGTAACCATGTTATTGTCGGGTTGACTTTTCTTAACTTTTTCAGAAGAAATAGTCTCAGACGTTTCCATGCTAAGGACTTTGATCATTCTTTCACCTCCTCACACTAATATATTTTCTGTTGTAAGCAACAAAATTTATAAAATCATTCTGAAATCTAAATAGCAGGTTGACTTCAGAAAAATCTTATCAAAGTTCATTCCGCCTTTTAATCTCTACTACCATGCCTATTACTTTGAAAATTTCAACAGGTTTGTCGTAATATAAACAATTGTCTCCTTTCGTGACAATTATTGGAACTCCACTACAATAGAAGAAATCCACAATGCGATGAACAAAAAGAGTGTTATTGTCATCCTTATACAACACAATTTGATTAATATCTATGTCACTTACACCTCTTTTCACAATAAGTGTATCACCATGACATATTGTTGGATACATGCTATTTCCATGTGCTAAACAAATTATTCTATCTTCCATTAAAATATCTCCCATATACTAAAAACTTGATTCATATCTCTCTATCAACACATATAAAATCCAAATAGCGCAAAATAACCCATACAGAATTATTTTGCGCTATTTGTCTTCAAAAAATATTTAATTTTGATGTAGTAAAAAAGTTTCACCATACTGAGATAACATAGAATGGCCAAAGTGAAAAATCTTTTGACTAATCTGTAATATTTTTTGTGGATGATATATACCTTGTTTCATCATACTCTTTATTCCTTTTTTATTCCTTTTGTCTATAGCTATTGGGATGGAAAAATACAAGTTATTCTTTGCAGAAAATATTTCACAAACATTATCAAGCAAACTGCCTTTTCTAATATATTCCCGCCGATTATTTGCACTTACCATAAAAACCAAGTTCAAAATTTGAAATTAGCTTGCAAATATTATAATATATTTTATCATATAAATCTCATTTTGTCAACGGCTATCGTCTTGAGTTTTCGCATTTATTGTGTAGGAGTACAATACATATTGGACAGAAAAAAAGGATGAAGGATAAGGCCTCATCGGTTATAGTTGGAGTTGCAGACAACAACTTGACGAGAGGGGGCCATATCCTTCATGAGCAAGAGTATAACACAGGACATGGCATACCGGCAATCCCTGATGAAGTATGCGGAGAAATACGGCGTCAGCCGTGCCAGCCGGAAGTATAACAAAAGCCGGTCGTATATCTACTTCTGGAGGGCCCGCTGGGATGGCAGAGCAGAATCCCTGGCCTGCCAGTCCCGGCGGCCCCACAGCCATCCAAACCAGCACACAGAAGCGGAACTCAAGCTGATCCGGGACATGCGCCGCAGGAACCCCCGTCTCGGCATGGTGGAACTGTGGCACCGGCTGCGGCAGCGTGGCTATACCCGCCGTCTGGAGAGCCTGTTCCGGGTGATGAGAAAGCTGGGCCTGTTCCCGCGGCAAGAGAAGAAACTATCCTACAAGCCAAAGCCGTACGAGCAGATGACCTATCCCGGCCAGCGTATTCAGGTAGATGTGAAGGTGGTCCCCCGTCGCTGCATCACAGACCCGGAGCTCCGCCTATAACAATAAACTGCTATTGA
>ERZ779896.1442-NODE-1442-length-20084-cov-6.378351_pt1 | contig 20084 bp, 8 predicted proteins | sample MGYA00511067_ERZ779896 | MGnify/ENA primary metagenome ERZ779896 (study PRJEB29588, sample SAMEA2161597) | human gut metagenome | biome: human gut; feature: human-associated habitat; material: faeces | place: Denmark | collected 2008/2010 ... | reverse complement strand
GTCATAGCTTAAAACTTTTTATCCTTACGATTCAGACGTAATTGACTTAACCGTCTTCCTCGCAAGCTCTGTGCATTTCGCACAGTTTTTCATCTGGTGCTTGTCAAAGTTTCGTTGTTTAATTTACAAGGTGCACGCTCCATTCGCGGAACAGTACGTTATTATACACGCATCCCAGGAAATGTCAAGCGTATTTCCAAACTTTTTTCCAGTCTGTCACATCTTTTAGTTTCATAGTCAAATCAGGCACATTCAGTTGTGCATAATAGCCACAACCAGCGTCGTTTTTGTTGCCGCTTACGCTTTTCTGCGGCTGAAATACGGAAGAACGCTTATTAAAAGGCCGCCATCCCAGTAAGCAACTACTTTTTGAGATGGCGGCCTTTTATACTAGGATTGATTTATACTTACGTTCACATTGCTTTAGCTATAATCTGATCACGAGCTGCTGATCGATTCACACAAAGGCGCAAGTGAGTCTGCATCGAGAACAAAGAGCTTCCATGCATCATCAGCCTTCCGATTTGCGCCGATCAGCTGCAGCGTGTCTAAGTTCTCTGCAGCAACGGACTTCGAAACGGCAAATCCGGACTGCCGACCATTTGCGTCGGAAAACGCAATCATAATACGCACCCTCTGTTCGCTATCCAGACCAAAATTCGCAATAAGAAAGTGCAGTCCATCCGCTTCAGAGTTAGTCTCGACAAGAACAGAGCCAGCCGCAAAGGTAATCGCTCCATTGCGCAGCTCACAGGATATTCCCTGTAGATCTGCGTCGAAAATATCCTCCAGGTCCGTATGCAGCGTCAGCGACGTGATTTTGCTTGCAGGTCTGCTTGCCGCTTTAAATGAAATCTCTGCAAACAGTTCATCCGCGACTGTTCCCTCTGTGCAGACCCAGTTCAAAACCACGTAGTCTTTTCCATCAATCGTAACCGCCTGTGCCAGTGACACGCCTTTCTTTGTCAGGAAACCGCCGCAAAACGACGCACTCTCATAGCTGAGGCAGCTTCTGTCATACTCAATGTAAAGCTTCATCGATGCAACGCCTGAGTTGTCTTTCAGCCGAATTGCGGTTTTGAAAGATTCGCCCGGCTTGCAGGTCTGATCCTCTGCGGTGATCTGCATCACAGCAGAACGCTCTGCAGCGTTTGCCGAAACCGCGCTCAGCGTGAACAACAGCGCTACTGCACATAGCAGCGTCAAGATTTTTTTCATATCCGCTTACTCCTCAGTACAGCGTAATGCCCTCAAACTTTGCAATATAGCGCAGCAGAATGACGACGTCCTTGTTGTTCACCGCGCCGTCGCCATTGACGTCAGGGTTGCCCTTGACCTCACCTTTTCTAAGGTCGCAGACATAGTTCAGCAGCAGCAGCGCGTCGTTTACTTTGACAGTGCCGTCTCCGTTGATATCGCCAGGACGGATCATGTTGACTTGAACGGTGCCATTCTTGATAAGGAATTTTTGATCAACCAAATTATTGTCAAATGTACTCTCTGGCTCATAGGAAATACTCACCGGCGAGCTCGTATTCTCCGCCACCGATTTCACTTCAAAATCCAGAACCGCAATGTCACCTTTGGCATCGGTATATGCGGCGTTCGCCACGACCCAGCTCAAAACGACTCTTCCGCTCTGGGTATCATTTACAACCGTCTGGCTTCCTGCAATCGATGTAAGCGCTTCATTAAAGGTACATCCTTTGTATCCCAAAACAGCAGGATCATAAGTGACCGTCAGCTTGATGGAGGAAATGCCGGGATTGTTTCGAACGCTGATGGGAACTTTGATGGTATCACCGGGATAAGTCGTCAAAGAGCCCGCCTCAATCACTGCATTTCTCTGATACGCCGGATCTTCCGCGCCGCAGGCGGTGCAGACGCCGTTATCAAAATGATGCCCCGTTGCAGGCAAGACTGTTTCCGCAGCGGTAATCACGTTCTCTCCGCTTTCGTCACTAAAATACTTTCCGCAGCCGCTTTCGCAGACCCAATACGCGATATTGCCTGCATTCAGGCAATCCGGCGCTTTTGAGGCGACTGCACGCAGCTGATGGTTATGCACTGTCGCGGTGAGCGTCGCTGTGGCGGACGCCGCCTGATAGTTGGCAGTCCCTTCCGTAGTAACGGTGACCGTGAAAACGCCGCCATCGGGGATGGAGAGCGTTGTGCCGTCCAATGTGACAGGCGTCCCGTCTTTCGTCACCGTATAGGCCGCCGCTCCGGCGGTTTGCGGAATGGTGAAGAGCGTGGACACGTCAAAGGTCTTTTCCATCGTGCTCATGTCATGCGCCTGAATGGTGATGGGCAGCTTCTTGCCGGTCACCGTGCCGGTGATCTCCGTCTCGCCGCTTCCCGCGATTACGCCGGTTTCGGTGGTGTTGAGCGTTCCCGCGACCACCAGCTTACCGTTCACGATCAGCTTACCGTTCACCTTCAAAGTTGTGCCTACCGGAACGGTCAACTCCTGATCTTCTTCCACGGTCATAACCGTATCCACAGGAATCTCGCGATCTGCGGGTAAGGTATAGGAACTGCCGATGATCTTACCCTCACTTCCGCTGAACAGCACGCCGCCACTCATTTTGTTGCTTATCTGCTTAGGTGAGCTGAACACCCAACCACTTTTGTTCTCGCAAGAATACAATTCGTAAATGCCCGAATCTTTCAGGCTCTTTGCATTGACAACACCGCCGCCAATAGTCGCACTTTTAATTCCTCCGAACCCACTTGCGTTAACCACACCTCCGGTAATAGTTAACCTACTGGCAACATCAATACCGCTAGCATAGTACGCTGTTTCATTTGTCGCTATTGCAGTCACTGTACCGCCAGAGATATTCAAGTTGCCTAGTATGCCACTATGAACCATCCCGCCTATCCCATAAAAATAACCAGTCGCTTTCACTGTTGCATTTTCTGAAATTGAGATCACGCCATCTCTATCAGTGGGATGGGCATAGTCTGTGCTACCTTTGTAAACACCACCTCCAATGCCAGAAGCACTTGTGCTAATTGCGGTAACGTTTGCATTTCCACTAATTGTTAATTTTCCCTTTTCACCCGTACCATAAGAATCAGCATAATAAGTTTTTCCATTACCGTAAGCGTAGTAATCTTGATAGTGCCTTGCCTCTCCTCCTCCAATAGCCGCACCTGTATTCGAGTTTGCATTTACCATCACATTATCGGTAATCAGTACTTCTCCATATTTACCCGTAAGATGGACATCTCCGTCACTACCTTTGCCAGAGCCGATTCCCGCACCCGAAGATGAACTTGCAGTCACATTTGCTGTGCCACGCAGAACAATCTTCCCGTACTCTCCAGTACCATCTGCGCCGCAACCGCCGCCGATGCCCGCGCCTTCATCTTCGCTGCTCGCTATAACGACGGCATCGTCATCAATGATGATATTCCCATTCTGTCCAACACCAACTGCACCGCAACCGCCGCCGATACCCGCGCCGCCACCTTTGCCAGTTGCCGTGACCGTGCCTCCGGAGATACGAATCGTTCCATCGGCACCAGTACCGGTACCGCGATAACCGCCGCCGATGCCTGCAGCTCCATCGCCTCCAACTGCATCCACAGTACCGCTCAGAATTGTGATATTGCCACTGCTAGTCTCATCGTCACCACCGATACCCGCACCACGGTAGTATCCTCCCACTGCTTTTAGTGAACCAGAAGATTTTCCAGAAATAACCACGGTTGCACCTGTCGGAACAGAAAGGCCTGCACGAGGCGTACAACTTTTTAATGTTACCTGCCCTGCTATCACTAGCTCAACAGAAGCCCCTGATGCAATGGAAAACGCACTAGCATTAGTTTCTCCGGAAGTGTCAATAGAAGCATCATACATGGTAATCTTATGATTACCACTTTTCACACATATGTTATTCTCAGTAATGTCATTCGTCGTATTTCCTTGCCTGATTTCGTATTTTCCGGTAAACGGAGTTTCTACCCCATTGTTTATCGAGTAGCCCGTTTCGGAAATCGTAATATTGCCATCAGCCAAATACAGCGTAACTGTCTCTTCATCCGCCGCCAGAGCCTGTACGGCGGTCATGGAGAACACCATCGCCATGCTGAGCAGCAGCGAAATGAGTTTCTTCATCTGGTTTCTCTCCTTTTTTGTTGTTTTTATCATCCCGGCGGCAGCGCCGCCGCAGAATGTTGGGTCAAGCCGCCCTTATCGGGCGGACACCTTGACGAGCACCGACAGAACGCTGCCGGTGGGCGCGCCCTTTGCGTCAAGCCAGAACAGCTTGAGCGTGAGCACCTCTGCGCTGTTGACCGCGCCCCACGTCACGGTCGTTTTTCCCTCTTTGTTCACCGGCGCTTGTCCGACTGCCAGCTGCCTGCCGTCCGCGCTGAAAAGCGCCGCAATACAGCTCACGCAATTCGACTCCGGCACGTTCACCGTGACTGAGTTTTTTCCGATGTTCACGATCGTGTCATTTGGCGCATCGGTGACCGTAACGGCATAGGTCGAGAAATGCGACAGCGTCAGCACGGCATTCCCGTCGCGGTAGCCCACCTCGACCGGCTCCTTTTTGCCGTCGGCAAGATACCACGCCTGCAGCACGCCCTGCTTCGTCCATGTGAACGGGACGGAGATGGTCACCTTGCCGTCAAAATTGTGAATTTCCGTTCCGTTTGCTGTCAGGCTCACGTCGAGCACCTTGCTCTGCACCGTGCTGCCGATGATTGCGGCTTGATTGCCACTCAGTGCGTCGTCGGTGCTGACGTGCAGCTGAATATCAGCGCTGTTCGCCGCTTTGATGACCGACTGCATCGCAGTCTTGTCCAGCGTGACCACCGCGTCCGCCATCTTGATTGACAATACCTCCACTTTCAAATCAAGGACATTGTTCACGGCGCTGACGGGCAGGATCACGTCGCGAGGAGCATCTTTCAACTTGGACAGGTCAATCTGTACCGTGCCGCTTTTTTTGAGCTGCTCTTCGAGCACGGCTTGATCGACTGACTCGATCTTCACCGTGCCGTCGTCCGCTTTGGTATAGTAAGCGGAGTTGTCCTCCGTCTTATCGCCGATGCGCTCCCACTGAGCAAAATACGTCCAGATCTGGCCAACAATGGTCGTATCTCCGGTCAAACGCTCCACAAGATCTTCCGCCGCAGTCCGATTCTGCTTTCCTGCATCATCCGTACTGTAGGCGTCAATGCGATATCCATCCCTCTGAAATGCGTCTGTAAGCGTATCCGCCGTCACCCGCAGATCTGCGCCAGAAGATTCGATCACATAGTACTTTGAATCTTTTGTCGTCACACCGCCGTTGCCGTCTAAAACAACCGCCCCACAGGCAGAGGGCATATAGTACGCAACCAGCATTCTCTGCTCACCCGTATATGTATCGCCGGGACGGTACTGAATGTCAGGGCATCCCGTCATCGTGCGCTCCGTCTGCCAGCCGACAAACTTTCTGAACGCCGTATCTGGGAATGCCGGGAGCACGTCTCCCTCTTTGGCCTCTATCGTAATGGGATATTCTGCGCAAACATAGCTTTGAGCCTGATAGGTTCCAATAAAGTCCGCAGCAGTCTCAGATTCTCCGGCGAGCAAAGGTTCGAAAAAGCAAACTCGCTGCGCTTCGAAAGCAGGCCGTCCGTTGTCGCCCTTGAAAACGAGGGTTTGTGTATAGCTGTTTAAACCGTCGATCCAAATATCCCCCGTTGCCTTTACAGCCGGCGCCCCAGCGCCGCCATACACCTGCGCAGACAGCTTATCAGCCGCACTATGTCCATATCGATTGGCATAGATCCTTACATTGCCATCCGCCGAAATTGCAGGTTGTCCTGCCGCACCCGTGATCATTCCATCAAGATGGAGCGCAATGTTTCCTGAAACGCTGATCGGTTTTCCGGAGTAATTGCTGTAAATGTCGATTTCTGCCTGTCCCCAATTCCGCTCTGTATGGGGATCATATGCCCAGCCAAGGCTTTGGCTGCCATGAGGGCGATCCGTCGAATAGGTTTTGCCATCTATCTCAAATGTTCCGGTCGCATACTGTGCAGTAAACTCTGCCGAGGCAGAAACCTCGATCTGAGTTCCGGCCGTGTAGGTCTGCCCGTCGCTGCCCAGCCAGCCCGTGAAGACATAGCCCGATTTATAAGACTTCGGCAATTCAAACGTGCCGCCGCTGACAGGCACAGTACATATTTCAGAATATGTATATCCGCCATTCTCTTCATAGCAGCCGTAGTCCTTCAGCACTACGCCGATCTGCCCGTCGCTCTCCCACACAGCGTAGAGGTCCGCCTCAAACTCGTAGTTATACTCAAAGCAATACGCCGTACTGCTCGCCGCCGCATAGTCGATCGTCGTGGAATTCTCCGTCTTCGACCAGCCGAGCAGTCGCTTATCGCCGTTCGTGAAGGTATTCATGTACGCGCCGAGGTCGAAGTCGTTGGCCTTCGAGGTCGCAATGAATGTGTCCTTATTATCAGCCGTCACACCGCCATTGCCGTGCAGCGTCAGGACACGCTCCCGCATCTCATAGGAGATGTAGGCTCTATTATCATAGGTGTCGTCCGTGATCGGCACTGCGCTCTCCTTATCCTTGCCGCCGCGGATTAGATAGGTCTGGTAGCGATCCTTGATCATTTTGCCATAGGAGAGCGCGTTTGGGCTGCCTGTCGCTTCAAAGAAGCCATTCTCCCAGCACGAGATCTGCAGCTCCTGTGTGTAAAGTGCCGGACCGTTCTCGCCGCCGCTAATGTTCAGCTCGCCGTCCGCCGCCTCCAGCCGCATCGTCCTCCCTGCGCGCAGGGCGTACCCCTCGCTTGCGCGGACGCGCAGGTTGCCGGGGGTCAGTTCATTATTCATCCGCTGCCCGGCAACACTCACTTGCAGCGTTTCCTTACTCTCGATGCTCCCGCTCACCGTGTTGTTCGTTCCAAAAGCAAACACAGCAAGGCTCAGATCGGACACAATGCTGCCGCCGTGATAATCCATCAGCCAAAGCCGTCCTTCATCAGAATCGGCGTGATAATTATAGTTCCAGCCGTTGCCCCTGCATTCCTGCATGGCATCATATGTTTTTCCGTCGATAGTGATATACTTTCCGCTCGGTACGATCTTCTCCCACTGAGCGTAGAGAATCGTCTGGTTACTCATGTCCGAGGTCACAGGAATTTCACCATATGAATAAAACTTGCCCGTACCGTCTTTCTCGGTGTTGTAGCCGGTCATCGTATAGCCATCTCTCGCAAATCGCGGGCAGACGTGATTTGAATCGCTCTCTGAAAAACTTGCCCACCGGCGAGTTACAGTACACTGAGCGCCATTCACTGTATCCGTCATCGTACCGCCGTTGCCGTCGAAGATAATAATCTTGCGCGCATTATAAAACAGCATTCCGCCAAAGCGCGTGCCGGACGGCACCGAGACCGTTTCACCGGGGAAGTAAGGCTCGTTGGTATCGCTCTTCCGCCATAGCCCCATTTTGCTTTGTTGCACTTCCGGCAGCCTTACCGTTCCATCCTCCGCCATGGCAATGCTGCTGAAGCCCGCCTTGGTGGCAGATGCGCCGGCATAGCTGCCCTGAAGGATCACATAGTTGCCGTCCGGTACTTTGAGCCAGACGGCGTAGAGCGTTCCATAATCCGTCGACTTCAGATGTCCGGTCGCATCCGTGACAAGTTTCTCACCTTTCTGATCCGCCGCCCAGCCGACAAGGGCATAGCCCTTCTGCGTAAACGGATACCGGTTCAGGTCAAGCTCCTCAACCGCGCGATACTCTGCAATGGTCATCGGCAGACCCTGCAGGGTTCCGCCGTTGCCTTCGAGGGCAATCCGCTTCGTATCGGAATAGGTCATAAGCGTTGAACCATCGCTCGACATTTTGTATCCGATTCCGCTCGCACAGGTAATCTTCGTATACTTTGCCACAGCCTGACGTCCCTCGATAATTACATTTGGCGAGCTGAGGTAAAGTGACGACGCATCTACAGCAACGGCGTTTTCCGCACTGATACGATATACCGCAGCAGAATTTTTTATAGTAACACTCTCTGCCCGGATTGCTGCCACACCATTTGTCTTCACTGAAAACTGTGCACCTACCGACGCATTGTTCACAAGTGTCAGCCCGCCTGCCGCTTCGATCTGTCCAACGCTCACACCGTCAACAAATCCGAGCGTCAGATTTCCATCAAAGGCGATTCTGCCGCCGCTGTAGCGCGTGCTGTCCCTTATCTCGATCTGGCCGTCAGCAGTTCCGTGCTCTCCGTTATCTCTGAATCGCCAGCCGGTGCCGCCGCTCCAACCATTTATGCCGAGGAGCCCCGTCATATCGTCATCGTCGATAATAAGGCGCACGCCATTTTTCAACAGATTGAGCGGCGACCACTGGGCATAGAGGAACTGCACAGGCTCCATATCCGATGTAATTCTCACGTTGCCGGCCGGATATGCCGTGCCCGTGCCGTCCGCCTGCGTATTGTAGCCCGTCAGGATATGACCGGGACGGTGGAATCGCGGAGTGTACAGCGTAGCGCCGTCAGAGAAGTTCTGAAAGTCGCGTTTATTCGCGGCATATGCTTCGTTTCCGTAATAAACCGTCTCGGTGCCGCCGTTGCCGTCAAAAACCACCCGGTGATATCCGTTCCCGCTCGAAACAGGCTCAATGCGGAACTGCATCCCGCTTTTGGGGACGAACGCTTCCCCCTCGTAGTAAATTGCGCTCCAATTGTCTGCATTGTGCCAGAGCCAAAGTTTCACTTCCGGCGCTGTGCTGCTTTTTTGCAGCACGGGCATTTTGAAGTCGTCCGTCAGCTCCACACAGCAAAGGGTACCGACCCGGCTGAAGGGATCGGGTATCTCACCCCAGCCGCAGGTGTCGAAAATCGCATAGTTCCCACTCTCCGGCACTTTGAGCCAGACAGCGTACAAAACGCCGCTGCCGATCTGCGAAGAAAGGAAACTATCGAGCCCGAACATTCTCGTCGTGCCAGTCGCGTCTTCCGACCAGCCGACAAGGACATAGCCATCCCGCGTGAACGGATAGTTCCTCAGGTTGAGCGGTTCTTCCTCAGAATAGACAACTATTTTCTCCTCTGTCATCCCATCCAGCGTGCCGCCGTTGCCCTTGAGTGTGACCGTCATGTTTTTCCGATAGCTATACAGTCCCGACATCAATCCATCGGCATTCTGATTGCTCCTATAGGCAATTCCCTCTTCGCAGGTAACTGGAAGACTATTAGAAACAGCAGGATTGCCCTCAATGCTCACATTACCGGAAGCAAGATATAAACTCTCCGCCTCAATCGCAGTCTTTGTATTAGATACGATCCTATAAATCCCACCCGTATTTGCTATGGCAACACTTTTAGCGCGAATCGCACAGCTGTCTTCCGACACAACAGCAGCAGAGGTACTATTAGCCGTAAGCGACAATGCTCCGCTCACTTCAATCTGGCTCGTGCTGACCGAAGCATCAAAAACGATATTTACATTATCCCGTTTGCAGACAATATTTCCACCATTATAACCATCGCTCAAATGCAGCTCGCTCGTCGTATCATCGACACTCCGATATGTCCATCCCGTGCCGCTGCATTCAGTTGTACTATTCAGCAGATCACTCTTGTCCTCGCCGCCAATGACCAGCGATACATTGTCCTCAAGATAATCGTCAGCCTTCCACATAGCGTAAAGCGTTTCATAACCGAGATCCACAGTAATGATACCGTTTCTGTCCGCCACACATTCGTCATTGTTCTCATCTTTTGTCCAGCCAACAAGGGTATATCCAGCTCTCGTGAACTTATAATTGCCCAAGGAAAGAGGGTTGTCCTCAGAATAGTTGACTGTTATCCTATTTTCATTTCCCAACGTTCCGTCTTTTCCATCAAGTGTAATCGTGTATATCTTTTTCTCATTCTTATCGATTTCCGCTTCATCCCTCGCCTGCGCAGGCATCAGCGTGAACAGCATCACCAGGATCATATTCAGACTGAGCAACCGTATTTTTCGACTGTACATATTATCATTCCCCCTCTTTTGTATCGCGTTTATCAAGCAATGCCAGCGCCAGATAGAAATACGGCGCCGTCATGATCATACTGAATCCAAAAAACGCCTGTACCGAATAGCAAAACAGCATCGTTCCCAAAACAGCGGTGACTGCATCCTGACCGCTGCCGCAGACCCACTTTTTTGCCGCCGCGATCAATGCGCCAAGATAGCTTGCCAGCGCCAGAATGCCCTGATGGTACAGGATATTCAAATATTCATTGTGCGCAATGTCGATCCGCGCAACAATTGTGCCTCCCAGCACTTCATCGTAGCGCGAAAACGCTTCGATATCGCTGTACAGCATCGTGTCAGGCCCCGTGCCGAAAAGCAGATGCTCCGGCACTCTTTGCAGTACGCCTTTCCAAATGTGGAGCCGACCTGAGCCAAAGCCACCCTCCGCATTGCCGTGCAGAATCGCATGCAGTTCGTGGAACATACCGCCCAGGTCCGCAAAGTACACCACCGCAAGCATTGCCAATGCAACAGCCAGAAGTGCCATTGCCAAAGTGCGCCGCAATCTTTTCTCCATCGGCGCAATGACGGCGACGCTGACTGCTGCCCCGCCGAATACGCCGACAAATCCCGCCAGAACATCCATCTTGATGAGCACAAACAGCGCTAAGGTCAGCGGCGCAAGCAAATAAAAGCGCTGACGATCTCCGCTCCTCAAAATTGTCGCCCAGCACGCAGGGATCATCATGCATAGAAACGCCGCCACAAGGTCGACATTTCCGATCGTACCAAGATAGGCTCCGGAATAAGCCTTATAGGCATCCGCGTAGTTATATCCGGCTGGATAAAGCCCAAAAGGATTCCCGCCATACAGCTGTATAATGCAGATCACGCAGAAACCGCTCACGGATAGCGCCATTGCTGCAATCAGTACTTTGTCAGCCTTTCCATAGGCGCGCACGAAGAAAAAGCAGGCACAATAGATCGTGATCGTCAGCGCTCCTTCATAGCGGCCGACTCCAATGACCGTATCCGGAAAATACGGTGATAGCAGCGCGGAGATCCACGTTAGCAACAGATAGATCGCCAGCAGACGCTGTGTCCAGCTCGTCCGCTTCAGCGCTGAACGTATATCTCTGTGCAGTCCGCCAACAATTGCCGTCTCCGCCAGCAACAGCAGCATGATCGCCGCATAGCCGCCGCAGAGGAGCAAGAACGCCCGGTATTTTTCCTCCGCGATCCCGCCGAATCCTTGTCTTCCAGGGTAAAGCAAAAATACCGTGACCATCAGGATCAGATAGATTTCTGTGACCTGTTCAAATATATTGCTTGTCCGCGTTTTCTTTGTCATACCCCACGTCCCGTTTTCATTTTGAAAGCTCAAACAGCATCTGCTCAAACCAACTCAATTTTTACTTTATCCCGCGAAAAAGCAGAAAACAATGTGCTCGCTGCATAGTACCGGCATTTCGTTTCGCGCCATTCGGCACACATTATCTTTATAAAAAGGTACCGCAGGGGCAATCCCCTGCGGTACTTTGTCTCGTAATATGCTGGTCTGTTCGTCATTCCGAGGCGAGAAAGGCGCTCAGTTCTCCTCTTGAGGAACTTTTATTTTGCCAGCTCCGCAAAGCGCATCAGCATCGTGGCGACCTGCGCGCGGGTGGCGCTGCCCTGCGGGTTCAGCTTGCCGTCCATGCCGCTGATCAGGCCGGTGGACACTGCCCACTGCATTGCCTCAACCGCGTAGCTGCTGACACTGTTCGCATCGGCAAACGCGCTCAGATCAGCGGTCGCAGGGCCCTTGACCATACCCTTGCTGACAGCGTAGCGGTACAGCATCGCCGCGAGCTGCTCGCGGGTGATCGTGCCGTTCGGCATCGTGCCGTCGGACACGCCGTTTGCGATGGCCCACTGCTGTGCCACTGCATACCACTCGCCGCTGGACGCGGTGTTCACGTCGCTCATGCGGGCGAGGATGGTCCAGATCATCGCGCGGGAGGTGGCAAGGTTCGGCTCAAAGCCGTTGCCGGTGCCGTTCATCAGGCCGTTTTCGGTCACATACTGCACGGCGCCGAAGTACCAGTCATTCGTCTGAACGTCCGCATAGGGGTTGCGATAGGCGTCGGCCGCGCCGAACACCGGCTTGACCGTGACCTTGCCTGCGGGCATCACGAAGCTGAACTTGCCGTTGCCGAGATCCGTCAGCGGCAGGGAGTTGCCGTGCTGGTCAAGGACCTCGAGGCTCTTGAGCTCCTGACCCTTGCCGGGCGTGACCGTGATCGTCACCGTAGCGCCCTTGGCCGCATACGAGGGCGAGACGCTGATCTTGCCGTTTTCCGTGCGATCCACGCTGACCGCATTGCCGGTGGGACCGACATAGCTCGGACGTGCGCTTACGGTCAGCGTACCGGTTTGCGCGCTCAGCTCATAATTTGCGCTCGCCGCGGGCTCCGTCTCAAAACCGATCACATAGGTGCCGGCCTGCTTCATCGGGTCGACATTCGCGTCGTGTACCAGCTTGAGCGTCGGCACCGGCGTCAGCTTATCATTGCCGACAAGGCCGGAGACGGTGTAGGTCAGCTCAGGCTGCTTGTCGCCGATGTAGGCGGTCTTGTCGTCCGCCTTGACCGTCAGCGCGCGCTTGGCAATGGTAACGGTGATCTCTTTTGTCGCGCTCGCGTATTCCTCGTTCTCAGCGGCGGTGGCAACAATCGTTGCCGTGCCGACGCCAATCGCCGTGAACCTGCCGTTCTCATATTTGAGGAGGCTCTCGCTGCCGCTCTTGACCGAATAAGTCACCTGCGTCTGCGCGCCGCTGACGCTGGCGGTAAAGGTATCGCCATAGGTCTTGTTCAGGCTATCAGCACTCAGCGTCTGCGCCGTCTTGGCAAGCACCGTGAGGGTGACCTCAAGGTCAAAATTATTGTAGTTCGTACTGGTGACCGGAATCTTAACCGTAGCGGTCGAATTGACCTTGCTGCTGTCATTGACAAACTGGAAGCTCAGCTTGCCGTCTGCAACCTTCACACTGTCGGCTGCAAAGACATCGTTACCGCGAGTCACGCTAGCCGCGCCGAACGTCCAACCGGCGGTCGGATTCAGCACATTGTTGAGGTCAAGCTCACCGGCTGCGCCATACTTGGCAGAAGCATTCGCCGTCTTTGTGCCTGAGTAATCCGCTTGGGCAATAGTAAATTTCTTCTCCGTATCGGTAAAGCTGTAGTTGCCGTTGGCCGTAGCCTTGACCGTTACCGTTGCTTCACCGGCGTCGGTGTTGTTGCTGTATTCCAAGGCATAGTCGGTTTCTGCAAGGGGAGTGTTCCCGTCCTTTACGGTAACCTTCGGCGTGATAGCACTGCCGGTGTAAGTGTTGCCGCCTGTCACTTCAACATCGGGCGTAATGCTCTTCTTTGCAACGGTAAACGCCTGCTGTACGCTGCCGGTGTAGTTACCCGTACCGGTTACGGTCAAGTTGTAGCTGCCCGCTTTTGTCACGGTATTGTCGGACAGCGTATAATCCGCAGTGCCGAGAGTCGTATCGCCCAATTTCACCGCCGACACATTCTGCGTCTGTTCAGAGCCACTGTAGGTCAAGGGTTCACCGAGCGTGACCGTTGCGCCGGTGATGGACTTGGGCTCGATGGTAAAGTTGGCAGAGGTAGCAGAGTAGATATGCGTCGCTGTCTCGCATGTCACTGTCACTTTATAGGTTCCGGCCTCGGTGGGGTTAGCTGCACCGCTATAGCTCGTGCCATCCTTTCGCAGGGTGCCAGTGTAAGAAACGGTAGTGGACTGCGTTCCGTCCGGCATAGTATAGGTCGGAACAGAAAGTGTATCGCCGAACGTGCAGCCCTGCTGCGTCACGCCGCCTGCAAGCGCAGCGGTGGTCTTATCGGTCACCGTGACCGTGATGCTGTCGCTCTTGCCCGTGTATTCAGGTGTACCGTCGTTGTTTTCATCCTTACTTGCCACCGTGACGGCAACGGTGACATTCCCGGTGGTAGCACCGGAGGTCAACACGCCGTTGGCGTCGATAGTGCAGTCGTTGGCTTCACCACCGGTAATGGTAAAAGAAACGGCTCCCTTTGCACCGGTCACAAGGCTATTGAGATCCAACGTATTGCCGCCTTTGGTAACGTTGTCTGCTGTCTTGATCACAGCGGGATCTTCCACCGGCGTGATCTTAAAGTCCTTATTCGCCGTACCCTGATAGTTGCCCTTGCCGTTGATGGTCACGGTAGCGGTGCCGACGTACTGGTTGTTGCTGTAGCTGTAGGTAAAGTCCGTACCAGACGTCAACTCTTTTTCGCCGTCAGTGACCTCCGGCGTGGGCGTGATCTGGTTGCCGGTGTAGGACGCGCTAGGAATCTCTGCGATCATGCTAGCATCCACGCTCTTCGCCGTCAGGCTCCAAGCTTTGGTCGCCTCGCCGGTAAAATTGCCCTTACCTGTAATGATCAGCGCCGTGTTCTCTACATTCGTGGCAGAGTTGCCGGAAGTGATCTCGTAATCGTCTGTAGTAAGAGTCAACTCATCTACCTTGACCGCGCTGATGGTCACGTTCTTCGCCGTCCCATCGTAAGTAGGTGCGGTGTCTAGCATAATATCTGCGCCGGTGATGGACTTGGGCGCGATGGTAAATCTCAGTTCCAGATCTGTACCGGCTTCGTAGGCAGTGCCTGCGCTCGTGTTGAATGTTACTTTGTAGTGACCGGCGTTCTTCACCTCGTTCACAGGGGTGTATGCCGCTTCGCCATCAGCGCTGTAGGTAAAGGACAAAGCGCCATTTACCTCGCCTGCATCCGTGGCAGAGGTGTTCTTCTCAACGCCCACGCTCAGCACAGAGCCGGTATAGGTATTGTCAGCGGGCAATCCGGTCAGCTGATAGCTGTCGGCGGATGCCGTCTTGCCGCTGACCGCAGGGATCGTATAGTCCTCAGACACTACATTGCCGCTCTGAACTTTAACAGTGGTATCGCCTTTGCTCAGTGCATTACCGGCAGCATATACAACCGTATAGTTGCTGTAATTGCTATCCGTCGTTCCGTCATCATAGGCAGCCGTCACTGTCAGCTCACTCTGTGAAATGGTGTCACCGTGCGTTTTACTGCCGCCGGTATAGCCGCCAATTGTAAGGCTAGTTAGTTCTCTGTCAGCGGTTTTTTCGTATTGCTTACTTGCAACAAAGCTGTTGCCGCTCTTGGTAAAGCTCCAACCGTCCAGTGTCACGGTGCTGCTGTCAGTAAACAAATAGCCGTCGCTAGGCGTGACGGTAACCGTCGCGGTGTAGGGCGTGTTTGCCGCAAACTTGTTGTCCGTAAGCGCAGGACTCCACGAAACGTTTGCCGTAACGTGTTCGCCAGTCAACGCACTGTTGTCTGTTACATTCTTGGCCGGAGCGGTAACACTGCCGCTCAGCGTGACATTGCCCAATTCCTGCACCACCGTAGCAGAAACAGGCGCAGGCAGGCCAACGGTATAGGCTCTTTCTTCCACTTGCCCGTCAGGAATACGACAGATAGACAAGCGCTCACTGTCACCTAAAATACTAAACGGAGCTGCATTTTTTGGGTCACAATTCTTCACACGGAATTTTACCGTCAGAATTGTCATGTCTGATTTAGTCCCAACATTTCCAACTACGGCGCTACTCTTCTCTGTATCATATGTTTGCCCGACCGCTCCGACGGAAAAATATCCGTTTTGGTTCGCTTCATTTTTTGTGCTATTGACTCTTTGCCCCCATCCGTCGGTATGCGAAACGTAGATACCTTCTTCGTTGTAAACAGCTTCATATGCAGGCTTGAATGTATATTCTGCATTTGAAATAGTTGCGATCTCAAAACAATCCCTATCAAAGCCGAGTGCCACCTGCACAGATGAATACGTTCCACTCGGAAGTTTGATTTTCGCCGTAACCATGTCACCTGCACGTAGTTCATTCAAATTACGTGCTTGCGTCGTCTCCCCAACTGTAGCGTTTACTTCTAATCCTAGCGTAAAATCAGACGTCTCCGCCAATGCGGTAGTCGGCAGCAGCGACAGCACAAGCGCCAGTACGCACAGCAAAGACAGCAGTCTTTTTTTCATGCTTCTCCCCTTACCTTTCTAAAATTATTCTAGCGTAACGTTGCCAACGCAATATTGCAATACAATCACCGCATCTTGAATATTTACGACGCCATCTCTATTGGCGTCTGCCGCAAGCTTCAATGATCCATTGAGCGAAAGATTGCCTACGCAATACTGCAAAATCACCACCGCATCTTGAATGTTGACCACGCCATCTCCATTGGCATCGCCGATTTTCCATACCTGGTCATACGAAAACTTGGCAGCATAATTCTCTGCTTTGAACGCTTTTCCCTCGCTCACGAGGTAGACATAGTACGTTCCGGTGCGCAGCTCCTTGGGGTAGGCGGCGTCTGTGCCGGTGAAGCTCGCCTTGCCGTTGGCACCTTTCTCTGCCTGGTTGATGTAAACGATGTTGTCCGCCGTCGGGGTCGTCGGCGCATTGCCGCTTGCATCTCCCTTGAGCACCAACAGCAGGCACTGCGCATTCTCTTCTCCCGTCAGGCCGCTTGCCGTAACGTCAAACTTGACCGCGTTGGCGTAGTAGCCGCCAACATCTGTAATCGCGCTGTTGTCTGCCTTTTTCGGCGTAATGGTTACACCATCGTTGGTCTTAATATTGTAAATGCCCGGGTCGTTGCTGTCCGTCGCCAGCGCGCCCACGCACAGCAGTGCCGACAGGATCGCCCCCAGCAGAAGCGACCGCAATAGTCTCTTCATACAGTTCCTCCTTTTTCTATATCAACTTTTTGCTCACTTCGCGTAACGCACAAAGATCGCCGCGACCTCCGCGCGCGTGGCCGTCGCCGTGGGGCTGACGGTGGTCGGGCTCGTGCCGTTGACCACGCCGTTGTAGATCGCCCAGTACATCGCAGTCTTTGCCCACGGCGCGATCGCGCCGCTGTCGGTAAACTGGCTGTCATATGTGGCGGTGAACATCGTCTCCGCGCCGCTCTGCGAACCGCTGTAGCGGAAGAGAATGGTCACGACCTCCTGACGGGTGATCTTGCCGTCGGGGCTGAACGTGTTCGCGCCCGTGCCGTTGACATAGCCCTTTTCCGCCGCCCAGTTCAGCGCATCGCGGTACCACGCATTTTGCGGAACATCGGTGAAACCGGCCGCGGTGTTCGCCGCGGGCTTATCCGCCATGCGGTAGAGCATGGTGACGAACTCCGCGCGCGTCAGCTGGCGGTTCGGCTCGAACCTTCCACCGCCCACGCCGTTGACGTAGCCAAGCTGCGCGGCGCGCTCGATGCTCTCATAGCCCCAGAAGGACTTCGGCACATCGAGGAAGGTCTGCCCGGCGTTCTCGCCGGGATTGGAAGGCGCTGCCGGCTCATCGCCCTTCGGCTGCTCCGGCTTTTCCGTGCCGGAGGGCTTCTGCGGCGAGTCCGCCGCAGGAACGTTCGTGCTGATCGAAGCACCGTTGGCATCGCTGAACACGGCGTCCTTGAGCGTAAAGCCGGTCTCGCCCGACTTGAGCACCTTGAAGGTGAACACGCCGATCGAGCCGTCGCCCTTCGCCGGTGAGGTCGCCGCCGCGGCGACGATCGCGCCGTCTGCCGCGTCAGGATTGGCGGCCGAGAGCGTGCCCTTGAGCACATCGCCCACCGAGGCGCTCACGCAGGTGACGACCGTCTTGTCGAAGGCAAGCGTATACTGCGCAGCGCACAATCCCGGATTGCCGGAGATGTCCACCTTGACCGTGAACGTCTCACCCACCGCGGGCAGCGAGGCCGGTGCGTCGATCTTCAGGCTCGTCCCGGCGGCATAGGCCGGCAGGCTGAGCATAGCGATCATCAGCACCAGCAGCAGGCCGCGCCTGATGAAATTGTGTCTTTTCATTCTCTTCCTCCCCTGTTCTCAATGTTGTTCTGTTCTCCATCCGGAGAACAGAAAGGGTGTACACCCTTTGCCGTTGTATTCATTTTATTTTCCTGCCGCCGAGGCATTTGGCATCGCTTGCAGCGCCGCGCACAGCGGGGAATAATCACCGCCAGCATCCATCAGGAAAACGCGCATTTCGGTGACGTCTTCCTTTGCCGCGGCAGAAAGGGAAAGCTCTCCCACGCCTCCGGTGAGCGTCATCGTTCCCGCAGCAGACAGGCCGACCAGCCGTCCGCCCTGATACAGCGCCAGCATCGGCTCAACCGTCGAAACCGCGTTACCCGACGAAAAGTGTTGCAGATCAGCAACATCCACCGCGACGGTGTATGTCTTGCCCGATGATGTGCTGTCGACCGAGCATTTCTTCTTGTCGACCACCGCCGTCACGCTGTCGTGTTTTTCAATCGTGGTGGGGCGGACCTCCGCGACGATATCCCGCTCCTTGTCGTAGACGCGCACGCCGTCAAAGGTGAGCGCCTGACCGTCCGCGGCGTTGGCGAACGAAACGACGACAAGCTGCCGCTCATCGTCACACGGCAGCACAGAGCCCCACGAAACTCTGATCCTTCTTTCCTCCGTCCTAACCACGCAGGCGGCATCGTGTGATTCGACCGTTGCCTTCATCGGCGGGTCAAAGAGAAGCTCAAAGTTGCCGCCGCAGGCCACGCCGCGTCCCTGAAACACCACGGCGACCTTCGCCGTGCCGTCCTCCTGCAAGGCACCGCCGACGATCCAAAGCTTCGGGTCACGGTCAGAGGGGACCGCCACGCTGACCGTCCCGTTTGTAACTGCCGTATCAAGCGGCGCCGAGTTTTCGTCGTACAGCCGCACATCCGTCAGGTTGACAGCGGAATCCTTCGGCTCTGCGGTGACAGTTTGCAGGATCACAGTGCACAGTCCTCCGTCCGGCAGCGCTTTTGCCGCGCCGAACGACACGCGCAGCACGCCCGGTTTTTCCACGCGGTAAGTCATCGGCGCGTTGTTAAGGCCATCCAGCGCCTGCACCGAGCGCACCTCGAGGCAGTTTGGGTCATAAGTAAAGGTAAAATTGCCGCCTGCCGTGCGCAGTCCGCCGTCCAGACGGACCGTCACGCCAACGGCCTGATACTCTGCCGTTTTGCTGCTGCTCAGGCTGAGATGCGCGACCTTCCTCGCGACGCTGCCCGCGACCGCGCTTGCGTCTGTCGGCTCGCCATTCCCGGTATAGAGCTTGAGCTGCTCGACCGAAACAGCGCTGCCGTCCGGCGGCGTATCGGCGGTGATGCGGAACACCAGTTTGCAGAGTACAGTGTCCTTAATCGGTTCTGCCACGCCGGTGAATGTTACGCGGACTGCGCCCTCGTCAGCACCATTGACAACGCAGTAGATGGAAGGCGCTGCCTCCGAATTAGCCGATACAAGTTCCAGCACTTTACTGTCATAGCGAATATTGAAGTTGCCGCTGTAAACGTCGTCGCTTTTGAGCGACACGGATACCTCGACCACCTCGCCCCTGGCGCCGCTCACGCTCGATATCTCGACCGCGCCCGCCGCAAGCGCCTGCTGCGGCGCAGCAGCTGCCCCAAAGAGGAGCAGTGCTACGAGCAGGCAGGATAAGACTCTTTTTCTCATCGCTTCGTCCTCCGTCAGTTCAGACTTTCGATGAGTTTTGCATCGTAACGGAGGATCTTGATCGCGTCTCCCGCGTCAACAAAGCTGTCGTGATTCACGTTCGCCGCCCTTTTCTGCTCTTCCGTCAGCTCCTTAAGGCCGACCGAGTAGCGCAGGCAGAGCATCGCGTCCGCCGAGTCGATGTAGCCGTCGCCGTTCACGTCGCCAAGCTGTGCCTTTGCCGTCACCGTCACGGTGATCTCAGCGGAGTGGTTGCCGTCCACGCTCGTGGCGCGGATCGTAGTCGTGCCGACATGCAGCGCCGTGACGATGCCCGTGCGGGAGACCGTTGCAATGCTATCGTCGTCGCTCGTCCAGATGAGCGTTTTGACCGTTGCGTTCGCGGGCGCGACGGTCGCCGTCAGCTTGGCCGTGCCCCGCACTGGGATCTTATGCTCGGTCTCGTCGAACGAAACGCCGCTCACGCGCACACGCTCGGCAAACACTGTAACCGTGGCGCTCACGCGGC
>ERZ779896.1439-NODE-1439-length-20107-cov-3.049222_pt1 | contig 20107 bp, 17 predicted proteins | sample MGYA00511067_ERZ779896 | MGnify/ENA primary metagenome ERZ779896 (study PRJEB29588, sample SAMEA2161597) | human gut metagenome | biome: human gut; feature: human-associated habitat; material: faeces | place: Denmark | collected 2008/2010 ... | reverse complement strand
AGAATATCTCTATTAGAACAATTTCATGTCGTCCAGTGCTTTGAGCACCTTGCGTACGGCTTCGGCCGAGGTATAGAGATCGGCTTTCTCCTTTTCGTCTAGGTTGAGCTCGACCACTTTCTCGATACCGTTGCGACCCAGAACGACCGGAACGCCGAGGTAGAGGTCTTTCAGGCCGTATTCGCCGGTGAGCCATGCGCATACCGGAACGATCTTCTTCTGATCCAGCAGGATGGCTTCTACCATCGAGGCAGCAGCAGCACCCGGAGCATACCATGCGGAGGTACCCAGCAGTTTGACCAGTTCGCCACCGCCCACTTTAGCGCGTTCGATGATCTCGTGCAGGCGCTCTTCCTTCACGAAGTGGGTTACAGGGATGCCCTGTACCGTGGTGTATTTGGGCAGGGGAACCATCGTGTCGCCGTGGCCGCCCAGCAGCAGAGCCTGGATGTCCAGCGGGGAGCAGCCGATTTCGTCGGCCAGGAAAGCGCGGTAACGTGCCGTGTCCAGTACGCCGGCCATACCCATAACGCGGTTGGAAGGCAGTTTGGCAGCCAGGTATGCGCAGTAGGTCATCACGTCCAGCGGGTTGGATACGATGATGATCTTTGCATCGGGCGAGTGCTTTACTACCTGCTCGGTAACGGATTTTACGATTCCAGCATTGATGCCGATCAAGTCGTCACGGCTCATGCCCGGTTTGCGGGGCACGCCCGAGGTGATCACTACGACGTCCGAACCTTCGGTTTTGGAGTAGTCGTTGGTCGAACCCGTCAGACGGGTGTTGAATCCGCGGATGGGGGCTGTTTGCCAAATGTCGAGCGCTTTGCCCTCGGCAACACCTTCCTTGACGTCCAGCAGGACGATCTCATCGATGAAATTGCGGCAGGCCAATACATCAGCGCATGTAGCACCTACGTTTCCTGCTCCTACTACGGTTACTTTCATGGTAAATATGTTTTTATGTTGTCTGTTTTTTCCGAGCGTTTCTTATTTCCTGCCTATCGCAAGGAGGCCGCCGTTCAAAGGTCTTTCCTCCCCTCTTTTCGACTCCCTCTTTTCTGCCCCTCTCTTCGGCTCTTTCCTTCCCGTCTCTTCTGCCCTTCCCTTCTCGCTCACTTTCCTCCCCCTCTCCCGTTTCAAACCCCTTCGGCTCTCGAAGAACGGGATGAAGTCCCACACGCATTCGGAAGGGACATACAAAGTTAGTTAATGGAAGCGGATTATTAAAGCGAACGGATCGTAAAAAACTCTTAAAAGCAAAAGTTCCTTCCAAGCGAAAACCTCGCCGGGAAGGAACCGAATAAAAAGGGGAAAAATGATTGTGAAGTCTTCAGTGTCGGGAAAGGAACTCGGCCACTCCTTCGTGCGAAGGATCGAGAGCCTGTTGTCCTTTTTGCCAGTTGGCCGGGCAGACCTCGCCGTGTTCGCGTACGAACTGCATGGCATCCACTACGCGCAAGGCTTCGTCTACCGAACGCCCGATCGGCAGGTCGTTGATCAGTTCGTGGCGTACGAGGCCGTCTTTGTCGATCAGGAACAGCCCCCGGTAGGCAACCATCGAGGGATGGGTGGCTTGCAGGTGTCCCTGGGCATCGTATTGGTATTCTCCGGTCAGCACGCCGAAGGCCGCTGCGATGGTTTTGTTCTTGTCGGCAACGATGGGATAGGTAACTCCTCGGATACCTCCTTGCTCGCGGGGAGTCTGCAACCAAGCCCAATGGCTCTGTTCGGTGTCGGTCGAGGCGGCGACGACTTGCACTCCGCGCGCTTCGAATTCGGCGAGTTTTTCCTGGAAAGCGAAGAGTTCCGTGGGGCATACAAAAGTGAAGTCCATCGGGTAAAAGAAGAACAGGACGTCTTTTTTGCCCAGGAATTGTTCCAGGGAATATCCGTTTACGATTTCATGGCCGTTTACTACGGCAGCTTGTTCAAATCGGGGTGCTTTTTTTCCTACCAGTGACATGATATTTTTGAGTTTTTAGGTTGAGTATTCCGTTTTGATTTCGGAGCAAAAATACGCTTCGGATACCGGGTTTGATACGGGTGCCGATAAGATCTTTTTATGGTGGGATAGACGTGTTTTATGCGTCGGGATCGCATTTCCCGGTTCGGCGGGAAAACGCTACCTTTGCGCCGCAAATTCGCCGGAGGGCGAGCAAGATACATTCAGATATGGGCAGAAGATGCAGGAATTGTGGTGAGGAACTGCGGGGGAAGTATTGCTACCGCTGCGGGCAAAAGGCCTCGACCGGGAGATTGACGATGCGGTATTTTTCCCACGAGTTGGCTTACAGTTTTACCCATGCCGACCGGCGGGGCATTTTCTTTACGATCAAGGCGCTTTTTACCCGGCCGGGGCACATGTTGCGGGAGTACATCCTGGGGCATCGGGCGAATTATTTCCGGCCCTTCCCGCTGCTGATCATCCTGGCTACCCTGTACGGGATCACGGCGCATTTGGTGGAAAGGAAATGGGAACTGGCCTCCGGGACGTCGGTGGAGCAGGTGGAACCGGCCGGACAGGAAGAGAGTATGGAGGAATGGTTGGAGGATATTGCCGCCGGGTATAGCGATGCCGTAAGGGAGAGTGCAGGGGATACCGTGCAGGTTTCCCAGGCGGTTTCGCAGGCCGATCGGGGGGTACTGGACGAGAACTCCCTGGGCTGGAACGTGCTCAAAGATGTGGGCGGCTGGTTTTGGGCGCATCAGGAGATTTTTTCCGTGCTGCTGCTGTTGCCGTTTTTTGCCTTTGCGATGAAGCGGGCTTTTCGCCATGTGGGGGTTACGCGTTACAACTATGCGGAGTGTCTCTACGTGTCGGCGTATATGTTTTGTCAGCGGTTTATAGTGCAGCTGGTACTGCTCCCGATGGATTTTGTGTGGAAAGACAGTTCGTGGGGCTGGGTTTTGGTGATATTTTTCGCTCTGTCGGTTTGGACATTCAAGCAGTTTTTCGGGATCTCGGTGCGCCGTTCGTTCTGGCGGACTTTGTGGCTGGGGGTGATCCTGTGCGTGAGTCTGGTAGGTTTTGTGTTGCTCGCATCGACGGTGGCAGTGCTGACGGCGTTGTTGATTACGGGGGATGTCTGGAAGTAAAAACAGCGCCCCGGGAATCCGGGGCGCTGAAAAAGAGGAGTTGAGTTGAGTTTATAATTCGATCAGCGAATTGTCGCTGCCGAAGACATTCGAGGGATAGGCATCGGCGGCATCGTCGTTGATCCAATACTGTCCGTCGACGTTGTACTTGAACTGGTATTTGCCCAGGGGTAGTGTAAGGGATACGGAATAATCTCCGGCTTTGTTTTTCTTCAAGCGCAGGGATTTTTCCTCCCATTGGTTGAAATCGCCGCAGAGGTATACGACGGATTTCTCCGGAACATTTCCCGCCGAGACGGTAAATGTAACCTTGCATTCCGGTTTGCTTTTCAGATAAACCTTTTTGATACTCATTTTTATTTTGAGGTTTGGTATGATTTTCAGAATAAAAGTACGCAAAGATAGCTTTTCCCGGTCGATATTTATGAATAATTAACATCGCCGGAAGGCTTTTTGCATATCGTTAAAGCATTCAGTATCACCCGGTGGGATTTTTGTTGCGGTTTCGGAAAAACCCTTGTACATTTGCGGGCGGATAAGCCGTTGTCTTTCCGGAGAGATGGCAGAGTGGTCGATTGCGGCGGTCTTGAAAACCGTTGAGGGTCACACCTCCGGGGGTTCGAATCCCTCTCTCTCCGCAATAAAGGGTGTAAATCAAGCGGTCGCGAGATTTACACCCTTTTTATGTTCTATGGTCAGAATCTTTCAGATAAAAATGTTGGCGGAATAGGCAGGAAAAATGACAGAATGCCTGCTGTTTTCGCTTGATAAAAGAGTGAATTATACAGAGTCAAGAATTCAGCAATTTAGCCTTTTGTTTGTTAAATTCTTCTTCTGTAAGAATACCTTCAGACTTTAACTTTGCAAGTTTGGCAAGTTCATCGGCAATACTTGGGTGTTGAGCAGAGTGTAACATCTCTTGTTCAATAGGTGAAACGGGTTTCTGCCGGGCCTTATCTATGATAACAGAGAGGATATCTTTTGCTCTATTGGCGTTTTTTTGATACACTTCATAATGTATATTGTCTGTATTGTCTTTAATTTTAAGAACACGTCTTGAATCATTAAAATTTAATATGCAGGTTGATCTTTGCGTATTTCTCAGAAGAATTTTTACGTCTATTGTTCTTATTTCCATAGTCTTTTTGCTGGCGCCAGAGAGGCCACCAACTACAGCACCGGCTTCGCCCATTAAGACTCCGCCCACTATAGCTCCACCAACAGTACGCATTGCAGATTTGGAGTAAAGTTGAGTGCCATTTTCCTCATAAGAAACTTCAATAATGTCCGAATAATTAAACAATTCGTATGATCCAGGGGTTACGATGACTAAAACATTAAAAAAATCATCCATTATAAAGTTGTAATTTCCAATATTTAAACTGTTAATATAAGATTTATTTCCTGTTTTTTCTAACAGACGATTTTTATTTATGTAATTGAAGACGGATGATACTTTTCCTTTTCTAACGATCGCTATCAAACCATGACATTCATCAGCAAGAGTGTAAATATATTCACGTGTATTATTAATCGCAGAAAGTTCGTTACTTATAGGATGGCCTATCAATTTTGGGAGAATCGAATTATGAGGTGTAATGTCGCAGTTTTTATCTTCAGCGGCAATATCTTTATTTTCGAATACTACGTCCATATTTTCATAATTGCCACAAAGTAGATGTCTGTTTTTTTCGTCATATATACAAAAATACGGGTCGTTTTGACGACAAAAATCTTTTCCACTACATTCAAAACCATCTATAACTGTCTTTTTGATGTATTCTGTCGAGACTTTCATAATCATGACTTTTCTTTTTTTGGAATCAAAGTAGAACATACATCTGTCGTTTCCGAAGCTAATAGAACGATCAAAATCATCAAAATCCTCACTTGTGGTTTCTTCCAGTTTGATCATTTCGCGCCTTTTCTTTTTGTTGTTTGATTTAACGGCCGATTGAATAATAGTTCCAATAACCATAATAACGACAACGCCTAAACATATCCAAAACATGGCAATAATTCCATCGAAAGATCCTCCGGCGAGCAGTGCAAATAGAAGCAATGTACAAGACGATAAAATGAATCGCATTTTCATAGCAAATATGTTTTTAAATCGAATCAAGTATGGTGAAGATGATGATAGCCATCATGTAGCACAGCAAATCAACAATATCAAACGTCCCTGGTACTATTTCAACATATTGGAGTATTTCAGACGCAATAGCAATTATAGGCAGAGACCAAAGGAATACATAGTATAAAATATGTTTTTTTTCATTATGCCATATAGCATCAATTAAAAACATATACGAAAAAAGCCAAAGACCATCTGGCAAACTATATTTAACCCATTCGAATAGTGAATAACTGATACCGATGTTTCGAATAGATGTTAAATGGTCTGACATCCCCCATTTTTCCAATAATTAGAACATTACAAGGTTTCCGGAACGCCATCCTAAATAAATGAGTCCTCCTATAGATAGAAATATGATAGAGATTAGAACTTTAAATGTTACGATATTTGAATATCTATTATTGATAGGCCATAATATGCTAGCAATTCCGTTTCTCATAGGGATAGTTTTGTCTGGATTATGTTTTCTTAGATGCATGAATTCATGTACACTTTTGTTAGGCATTGGTGGATCGTAAAATCCTGAATAAAATTCAACAATACCAGTTGCTTATGCGCATGAAAATAACATTATCCTTATAACAAAATAGTGCAGAATAAACAGCATTACACATTTTTTGTCATTAAGGTTCATTAGTTGGAATCAGTAGTACAAGTGAGGGAACCACTTGTTTTAGTGAACGTAAAATTACAATAATTTAAATATGTCTCCAAACTTTGTAGTAGTTGTTGTGAGATCGAATCTTAATAGGATAGAACGTGTATTTCAGCAAGTAGATCGAAGATTACCGGGAAGAAACGGGGAGCGGATTTCCCCGCTGCCGGAAAGCCAAGGGCGAGAAACCGGTCTTTTTCTTGAAGAATTTGCCGAAAGCCGACTGGTCGGAAAATCCGTAACGGTCGGCGATCTCTTTTACATCCGTGTCCGTGCTTTCCAGCCATTTTTTGGCATCGGCACAGATGAGTTCGGACAGCAGGAAATGAGCCGTATGCCCTGTTGTTTTCTTGACGATGCGCGAGAGGTAAGTGGTGGATACGTGAAGTCGATCCGCATAGAAGGCGAGATCGCGGTGCGATCTGTAATGTTCGATCGAGAGTTTCTTGAAGAGGCGGAATATTTCATTCGACCGTTTGAGGTAGGTAGCGGGCAGGTCGTTGTGGCGGGCGACGATATCGGAGAGTTGCAGCAGGAAAAGACTGCACAGGTGGCGGACGATCCCTGGGCGGTATGCGCCGGAGAAGTCCTCGTAGCGGTCAAACAGCGGAAATGTTCGCCGGAGGGATTCGTCGTCCTGTCGGGCGAGGCGGATGGGGGCGAAATCGTGCGCGCGGAGGTACTTGGTGTACTGGTTGTAAAATGTCCCGCCGTCGGTCAGCCGGTCGAAGTAGTCGGGGAAGATGTAGAGACCCCAGAGCCGGAAATGTGTAGACGTCTCTTCGAGACGTCCTGTCATACCGGGTGTAAGGAGGATGAGGTCTTTTGCGCGCAGGGGATGTTTTCCGTGGGTGTCGGTGAACAGGGCGGCTCCGCGGGTGATCAGCAGGAAGAAGAATCCCCTTTCCAGGACAAGGCGGGGGAAGCCTTTCAGTTGTGATTCCTGAAAGCAGGTGTAGGTATCCCGTTCCTGTCCGTTCGGTCGGGCGAGGGCTTCGCGCAAGGATATTTCCATTTTCGGTCGTGTATTTGGCGCAAAAATAAGGGTTGTTTCGTTTCGGACCAATAGCGGTTGCTTTTGTACGAGCAAACTACGGGTGAATATTCCGACCTTCGGGCTTTCTTATCAAGAGAGGGTACCGATATGAATATTTATCTTTTCAGACGCTTGCTCCTGTTTGTTCTTTCGTTGTTTATCAATGCGGTGGGTATTGCCTTTATCACGAAAGGATCGTTGGGGACTTCCCCGATAACCAGTGTGAATTATGTGTTGAGCATGTTTACGTCCTTGACGATGGGACAGTGGACGATCATTGTGAACATTTTGTTCGTTTTCCTGGAATTGCCCCTGATGCGGCGCAAGGATTTGAAGGAGGATTTGCGGATCTTCCTGTTGCAGATCCCCGTTTCGATCTGTTTCGGGCTGTTTATCGACGTGGCCATGAACATGCTCTATTGGCTTGCTCCGACGGATTACCTGAGCAAGATCTGCAATATCCTTATCGGATGTGTCATTCTGGCGGCCGGTATTACCCTGGAAGTGAAGGTCAATGTGGCGATGATGTCCGGAGAATTTTTCGTGCGCGTGATCTCGCGGCGGTTCAAGAAAGATTTCGGGTATGTCAAGTTGGGTTTCGACATTACTTTGGTGGTAATAGCTTGTCTGCTGGCGCTGATCTTCCTTTCCGGCATTCGCGGCGTGCGGGAGGGGACGATCCTGGCAGCACTCACGGTAGGGCCTATCGTTCATTTCCTGACGCCTTACTACCGTTTTCTGGACAAGGGAATAAAAGATGGGAAGTACGCCGAACCGCTGCCCTTGAAAACGGCCAAAAATATCGTCATCACCATTGCCCGCGAGTACGGAAGCGGTGGGCATCTGTTGGGGGAAATGTTGGCGCAAAGGCTGGGAATCAAACTCTATGACAAGGAGTTTATCCGCATGGCTGCGCGCGAAAGCGGGATCGATGAAAACTACATCCTGCAAAACGAACAGTCCATCCCTTCCTTTTGGCTCAAGTGTATCTTTTCTCAAAACAGTGAACAGGCGCTCAAGCACAGTCTTTCGAAAGACGACGTGTTGTTTGTGGAGGAGAGCAAGATCATTCAGGAATTGACTGCCAAGGAGAGTTGCGTGATCGTGGGACGGTGCGCAGACTTCGTGCTGAAGGACTATCCGTACGCCATCCGTGTCTTCTGCTATTCCGATCCGGAAAGTGCCTGCGAACGTTGCGTGCAGGAATACGGCGTTCCCCGGGAAAAGGCGGAGGCCGAGATCAAACGCATCAATCGAAATCGTATCGCCCACTATGAATACTACACCGGGCAGAAGTGGGGAGAGCCGCATCACTACAACCTGATGGTCAATACGGGCAGCATCGGACTGTCTGCCGCTTGTGAACTGATCGAGGATCTGTATCACAATGTGGAAAAGAAAAGCGAAGCGGCTGGCGGCCGCAAGTAAACTTTCGACAGGTTTTTTAGGAAAGCGCGGAAAGGGGCGGGCAGCAGAGGCCTCTTTGTGCGGAGGAAGATATTCTTTTGTATTTTTCGTAACCCCGCCGAGGAAAGACCTCGGCGGGGTTTTTATTTAGGACCCCAGGCTCAGCCTTGCGCCGAGGGCGCCCGATGTGTTTGCCGCGTTTCTTTTCAAAGGCCGAAGGCTCCAAGTTTTTTCATGGCCGCAACAAGGGAAGCAGCCTCGAAATACACACAAGAAAAAGAATTAAAGTTAAAAAAAAGTGTCGTGGTGAAGGCCGGTGTGCCGTTCCCGCTGGGGACAATCGGTCTCCGAAAACGGCTCCCGAAGCCTCTGTACGCGGATAAAACGACCGATTATTTCGACAAAAGTATGCAAACCATTTACAAAAAGCAAATATTTGCAAATAAATATATTGCACCTCATTTAATATTTTCTCTGCCCCATGGATTTTCTTGGAGACATAATCGGTCGTTTAATCGTCGTTTAAACCAAAAGATTATAGCTTTTTTCGTTAATAATTGACTTGACATACCTTCTCAAAGCACCCCACCGACAAACCCAGTGCTTTTATGAGACCGATGAACAAAATAGGGCTGTGCTTGTTCTGCTGTTTGAGCGGAAGTTTTCTTTTTGCACATTCACAAGAAGATACTCTCCAGGTATATTTCCGCCGAGGATATGCTGTATTGGAGCCGGAGTTGCGGGGGAACCGGGAAACCCTCGAAGGGTTGGTAGTCCGTCTGGAGGCCTTCAGGGACGACACGGCTGGATGCGTTTCACAGTTATCTTTGAGGGGAAACGCTTCGCCGGATGGGATGGCTGCGGCCAACGTGCGGCTTACCCGAAAGCGGGTGGAAGCGGTGTTAAGTTATCTGCGTCAGTGGGTGGAAATCCCTGACGGATTGGTAGAGGTTCAGGCAAACGGGTTCGACTGGGAGGGCTTGCAGCTCCGGGTGGAGGACGATCCGGAGTGTCCGGCGCGACAGGAGGTGCTCGAAGTCCTTTCCGATACACCGGAGTGGATGTACGATGCACAGGGACGTATCGTGGACGGGCGGAGAAAACGCTTGATGGATCTCCGGGGGGGAGTCCCGTATGGCTATCTTGCGGAGAAGGTCTTTCCGGATTTGCGCAATGTTTCCATCATTTTGTATGGTCAAGGGGACCAACTCCAGGCACAGAAGGAGGCCCCCGATCCTTCTGACGGGAGATCGCAGGCGACGGTTGTCGGAGGGGTCTCCGATACGCAGACGGTCGCTGAGCCGATGGGAGAGGCGGTACCCGAGCAAACGTCTTCGGGAAAGGATCCGGAGGGTGTCCGCAAGGAAGAAATCGCGGGCGATACGCTTGTCCAGCCACCGTGGCATCGCTTGGCCATCAAGACCAACCTGCTTTACGATGCGATCCTGATGCCTTCCCTGGAAGTGGAATACCGGATCGACGACCGCTGGTCGGTGGCTGTGGAGGGCAGCGTGGCCTGGTGGAAGCGCGATAGGCGGCACAAATACTATCAGATCGCGACGATCCTGCCCGAGGGGCGCTATTGGTTCGGGACGAAGAAGCCTTGGCACGGGCATTACGTGGGGGTGTTTGCCGGGGGCAGTTGGTACGACCTGGAGAACGGCGAGAGGGGGTACAAGGGCGAATTTTTCACCACGGGGGTCAGCTACGGCTACATGTTCCCCATCGGGCGCTCGCTTTCGATCGAAGCGGGGCTCGGGGTGGGCTTCCTTTACACGACTTACGAAGAGTATTTGCCCATCGACGGGCATTACGTCTATCAGCAGACCAGCCGGACGAACTGGTTCGGCCCGGTGAAGGTCAAGCTGGCGTTGGTATGGAGACTGTGGGACGGCAAGAAAGGAGGTCGGCGATGAAATACAAGGGTATTTTCTTGGCCGTGTTGTTGGGCGGCCTGACGGGATTGGCCGGTTGTCGCAAGGATCTTTGCTACGACCACGACAAGCATGCCCTGACGGCAAATGTCCTGTTGCAACCCGAGTGGGAGAAGGAATGGGAACGCGACTACGGAAAGGGTTGGTCGGACAACTGGCCGCAGGAATACGGCATGGAGTACGACGAACTCCGCCCGGAGGCGGCTACCGGGATTGCTTCTTTTGTATACCACCAGGACGGTTCGCGTTCCGAACGCCATCATCCGGCTCATGGAGGGGAATTGCCGATGACGGCCGGAGAAAAGTCGCTCCTTTTGCACAACGACGATACGCGCTACATCGTTTTTGACGGTCTGGAAAATTCGGCCCAGGCGACGGCCTCGACCCGCACCCGTACCCGTTCGACTTACAGCGAACTCCATGCGGACGAAAAGACGGTCAATGCCCCCGACATGCTTTACGGTGCGTGGATAGACAGCTATACGGCTGTCCCGACCCAAGATCCGACGCCTCTTGCGGTAACGAGGCGGCCTTTGACCTATACGTATTTGATCCGCTACGAATTTGCTCAAGGGCTTGAGCATGTAACCTTGGCCCGGGGGGCGCTCTCGGGGATGGCGCAGTCGGTGTATTTGCAGAACGGCAGTACGGGTTCGCAGGTAGCGACGGTGCTTTTCGAGTGCGAGTTGAAGGAATACGGCGTGGAAGTGCAGCTCTCTTCGTTCGGAGTGCCGGATACCCCCGGAGATCATTACACCCGGCAGGGAGGGGCGCGGCAGAACCTCAACCTGGAGGTGATGCTCAAAAACGGGAAACTCAAGACCTTCGACTTCGATGTAACCGACCAGTTGGCTTCCCAGCCGCGCGGCGGGGTGATCACGGTCGGCGGACTTACCGTGACCGACGACGAGGCGGGGGGCGATGCGGGATTCCAGGTCGAGGTGGACGACTGGGGGCCGTATGAGGACATCGTATTGCCGTTGGACGGGAAAAGAAATGGAAAGACAATAAGACATTAACTAAAAACCCAAAAACAAAGATGAAGAGAAATTTATGGGCTTTCATGGCCATGACGGTTGCACTGGCCGGTTGCACCAAGACGGAAATGGTCGATGGGTCGGGAAATACTCCGATCGGTTTTGCCAATGCGTATATCGGACATCCGGTCGATTCGAGAGCGGTCTCGCTCATCGAGAAGGCAAACATCAGCGAGTTTATCGTCTATGGGGGATACAATGATATGACCCATGTGTTCAACGGGGTTTCCGTTACGGGAACGCCCGAAACGGACGACTGGACTTACGGCACGACCCGTTATTGGGTCCCCGGGCAGACTTATAAGTTTGCTGCGTACGCTCCTGCGGCGGCAGGCAGCAACGGGACGGTGGCGACCGATTTTGCCAACGGTGCGCTGAATTTTACGGGCTATACTTCCGATCCGACCCATCAGAGCGATCTGATCTACGCGACGGCTGGACAAACGACCGATAACCCCATGACGATGGCTCCGGGCAAGATCCAGTTTAACTTCTCCCACCTGCTCTCGATGATCAAGTTCACCTTCAACAGTGGTTTCGGCAACGATATTACCGTTACGGTGGAAAATCTCAAGGTTTCCGGAATGGTTTCCCAGGGCGATTACTCCGGCAGTACGGCTGCGTGGACCCCTGGTGCGACTCTCGTGGAGCCTTCGGCGCCTTTCAGCGAATTGGCCAGTCAGCAGGCGGTCAATACTGCCGACGGAAATACGAGCGCGGCGAGCGTCGATTTTGCGGTGATCCCTCAGACGATCGTGGGCGCGTCCGGATCGGGGACGCAGGTGGTGGTTTCTTTCGATGTAAAAGTACAGGACAGCTCCGACAATTATGTCGTGGGCAGCGCCGAGGCCGGAGTAACCGTTACCTCGACCTTGCCTGGCTATACATGGACGGCCGGCAACCGCTACAACTATTCCGTAACGATCAAGGGAGAAAACGTGGGGTTGTATCCCATCGAATTCGGTACACCGGACGTAACTCCCATTACGGATGCCGATTTTGACGGCAACGACGAAGTTACCCTTCCCTGACGACGGTCTTTTTTCCGCCCGGAAGGGCGGTGAAGGGTGCGATGGCAGGAAAGCGGTGTGAATAGGTTTTGCCGGCGGCCTGGTGGTCGCCGGAAAAACCCTCGCTCGGGCAAGGTACAACGACAAAAACGACAGTATGCGATGAAGATGGGAAAAATTTTCCGGGCGCTGGCCACAGGTATGGTCATCGTTTGTCTGGCGGCGGGTTGTGCAAAGAGCGGCGCGGAATCTTCGGACCGGAAAGCGATCCTTTTTTCGGTTCCGGCGACGCGTTCGGCAGTGACCTCGCTGGGCGAGGGGGATGCTTTTGCCGTTTGGGCGCGCCAGAGCAGCGCAGGAGCGGCACAGATGATCCTCAGGCAGGAAACGGTGCGCTGTGCGGCAGGGGTATGGAGTTACGACAACCTGCGCTATTGGCAACAAGGAGCGACCTATGATTTTTACGCCCTCTATCCCCACGATGTCCCTCAGGCTGTCCTGGCCGATACCGATGCCGGGCAGACGCCCTGGATGACGGTAACGGATTTCGATACCCGCCGTGCCGAGGACCTGATGGTGGCCGAAAAAGTGGCGTTGGCCTATGCAGGCAGCCCTTCGCCGGTGGTCTTTACTTTCCGGCATCTGCTCTCCAAGGTGGAGATCGTCGGGCGGATCGATCCGGCGCTCGAGGCGGCGGGTGTGTCCTGCCGGATCGTTTCGGCTTCTCTTTACGGTTTGCCGGCCACGGGCAGCGGTACGGTGGCTCCCGGGGGATACGGCACCTGGAGTCTGGGCGGGGCGACGACGGCCTCCGAACCGTTCGCTTCGGCGGGGGATGTGGCGCTCGTTACGGCGGGACAGTCCGTGTTCGGAGAGTTGCTGCCTTTTCCGCAGCAAGTCCGTGGAGACATCGTGCTGGAGATCGTTTACGAGTGTACCGAGGCTGGGGGGGAACCCAGGAGTTTTTCCAAAACCATCGCCTTGGCCGATGCCGGGGTGAACCAGTGGGAACCGTCGATGAGTTATCGCTATACTTTCGTAGCCGGCGGCGACTACATCCTGTTCGGGAAACCAGAAGTCTCGCCTTGGCGGTCGGCCTCGGGCGGGATCGTGACGGTCGAGTAAAATCCCTTTAAGTTCGAGTGTATGATGAAAATCCGAGTTTTATACCTGTTTGCCGTGGTTTGCACTGCGCTGGCGGCTTGCCGGAAGGGGGAAGGAGATCGACAACAGGCCGTTCTCTCGGACGACCCGATCCGCTTCGGGACACCTTCGATAAAAGTATCGAGGAGTGAGCTCAATGTCCGTGCGGCCGGCCCGGTAAACGAGTTTCCGTCCGGAGGAGATTTCGGAGTCTTGGGGTATTGTTTGGCCAATTACGACGGCTCTACGGAGCTCAATCCGACTACGGGACCCACGCCCTGGGCTTCGAAAGCAGTACTCTGCTCTCCGCACGTGTTTTACAAGCAGCAGGTGAAATACAACGGAACGGCGTGCTACTACACCGGCACCCAGCAGCGTTGGTACGAGGCTTCGGACTACCTCTACACATTTTTGGCGTATTCCCCTTACGGGGATGCCTATTACACGGTCGAACCGGCTACTCAGACGGGCATCGGGCTTCCTTCGCTGACTTTTTCGATGCCTTTCTCGGGGGGAGATATCTCCACGCTTCGGCCGATCGACCAGATCCCCGATGCCATGGCGGCGGCAGCGGTGGATGTAAGCCGGCAGGACGGGAAAGTCGATCTTTCTTTCGAGCATCTGTTGGCCGGGTTCAATTTCAAGGTGAACAACTACAATCTGACCAACGACTTGACGATACATGGTTTGCGTCTTGTCGGCAATTTTTACCGCTCTCTCAAGATCCGGATGAACCAAGGGCTGGAGTTTCCCTCCGAGATGTTTGCCGGCACGTTCACTTTCCTCGATGGAGGCGACGATGCGGACGATGTGACGGTGGAGCACGACAAGATGGCCGAGCGGGTAGGCGGAGAAACCCTGATGCTGGTGTCCAATTTGGGTGCCTCGCCCGATTATCTGGGTACAGGGATCGAAATACAGATCGATTATTCTTTCATGGGGGTTCGCACCACGGGCAAGGCATTTGCCCTGCCCGGTGGGTATTTGCCGCAGGGAGGGACGATCTATACCATCGAAATGAACTTTATCGGAGACGCTTTCGTGCTCAATTTCGTGGTGGACAACAACCAGATGTGGGAAGAGGGCGGAGACAGCGACATCAAATTCGAATGACCAGGGAATGAAGAGAAAACGTGTTTGCCAAAGTTTGTGGGCGGCCGCCCTTGTTGTGCTGTCGGCCGGCTGCGTGAAGGAGCCGTATCCGGGAGGCGGTACGGGGGGTTCTTCCGGGTTTACCCTTACGGCGGTGGCCGAGAGCATGTCGCCCGAGGGGGTGATAACCCGCGCTTCGGATCCCAAGACAGCGGCGGAATGTGAAATCCGTACGCTCCACGTCTTTTTGTTCGGGCCGGATGGAAACTATCTGGGCACCAGGGAGGGACATCGTATTTTCCAGGGGTACCAGCAGAGCGGTTCGCCGACTTTGCACATCGATGCGGGCGGTTTTTCCGATCCGGCGGCGGCAGCCAGCGCTACGGTGTACGTGGTGGCCAATGTCGAACCGGGGACTTTCGGGGCAATATCGGCCGAGGGTTATCCGGAAAAGATCCGGAACAAGGCGGATTTCGATGCTTTTTATTACCAGCCTACGCGGCGTGAAGACTTGTCGGAGCTCCCCGAAGCGGGGATGCCGATGTTCGGTATGGATACGCTCGATCTGACACAGGCCGACGGTTCGGTGGTAGTCGAGCTGAAGGCGCTGATGGCGCGGGTAGATTTTTCGTTTCGTGTCGAGGCTCCCGGGGGTACGATCGGGGGACTCCCTTCGCTGGTTCTGACCGAGTGCGAAGTCAGGAATGTCCCGACAAGGGTGCCGTTTGTGCCTTTGGCGGAAGATGCGGAGAGCAACCTCGATGCCGATGGCGATGGACAGGCCGATGCGACGACTTCCAGGGTGGTGTATATAGACCCTTCTACCGGTCCTTTGCGCAACCAGCAGGGAGAGGCGAAGTTTTCTTTTTACATCTATGAAAACCAAAGGCATCCCGGGTATGCGGAATATCCCGGCGACTATCCGTATCCTGCGGGGTTGGACCCGGATCATTACCAGCGTTACAAACCGCTGTTGGCCATCGGAGCGGGGAACGATACGATCCCTGCCACGTATGCTGTATTCAAAGGTATTTTCACCGATGTGGACGACATCGACTATCAGGCTACGTGTACCATTTTCCTGGGGGGAGATCCTGTATCCGATTTCAATCTTCGGCGGAATCATCAGTACCGCAACCATGTAACGATATCCGGTATTACGGTGGTCGGGCATACTCCGTCGGATGTGGTAACTTTCGATGCGCGGATCGACGTGGAGCATACCAGTCCGTATTATGTCTCCATCCTCCGGCACAAGGATCTGGATGCGCATTTCAACATTGTGCCGCTGGATGTCTATCTGTTCGACGAGGCTGCCGGCGGAGAGATAGACGTGCGGATCGACCAGCCGCAGACCAATACCTGGTTTCGCATAGAGCGTGTGTCGGCCGAAGTGATGCGCAGCGGGCAGGCGGAGGATTACCAGATCAGTCATCCGGGGCAGGCCTTTGTTGCCGGGACGGGCAAACGGCAGTTCTTTACGCGGGATCTGGTAACCGATCCGGCCCAGTTGGCCAACAGCACCTCGGCTACCCTGGCAAACCGGGATCGTATCTATATCTACATCGATGAAAACATCAGCGTCGATAGCCGCCAGGGCGATCTGATCGTCGAATACAGGGAAAACGGCGTGCTAAAAGATTCCCGTACCATTACCCTCATTCAGCATGGTCTGATGCCGGTACGGGTAGAGGATGGGGGTGTGTATCAGTACACGATCTATGTCGAGGCATACGAGGAATACCGGGACTATTACGATCCGCTCTCCGAATGGACCACCGACCAGGTGTACGAAGGTCTTCCCTGGGGGCCGGCCAATATGGGCGAGATCAATACCGGTCTGGCGATCGGATACCTTCCGCGTTCGAGTGCGGTGGAGAATTATTTCGAGGGAAAAAAGGGGACGATCGCCATCCTGATGGCTACCGGGGTGTTCAATAAAAACTGGACAGGGTTGTATCCCAGCGGTCCTGCCCGGGCGATGATCCTGGATCAGGTGCCGCAGACGGCGGCTGAGTATTGCTACCGGAAAAACAAGACGGATGCCGATGGTATGATCTCCGAGGAGAATACCGAATGGTATCTGCCGGCTATCCGCGAGTTGGAAAATACGCTTACCACGTATTATCCGGTGTACAAGGAATTTCAGGAAAATTTTTACTGGTCTTCGGCCGCAGCCGCGCGCGAAGGCGGGTGGGGAACGAACGAGGCTTCGGAATACGCCCGTGCGACGATGGCTTACGTGAATGGATCGGGAAGCATCGTCCACAAGCCCAGCGGAGCCGACCAGTATTACGATCCGGGTCAGGGAGCTGCCAGTGCGTATGGAAAAGCGCTGAGGACACAGCCGTTGCGTATCCGGGCGGTGTATCGTCCGTCCGATGGCGGACTTATCGCGGGGGATGTCTATCCGTAAGAGACGCTCCCATGCTGGAAAGGAAAAGCAAAAAAACGCTCCCGTTCAAAACATTGAACGGGGGCGTTTTTTTTGCAGCATCAGAATCCGAAGCCGTCGAGCTCGACTTCATGCGTGCCGGTATCTTCGAACGGGAGAGCTTCCTGGTGTACCGCTTCGCCTTCGACGTAGATGGCTTTGTGCGGGGTGGCCGGGCAAACGTATTCGCAGCCGCCGCACCCTACGCAGATCTGCGGGTTGGTGTGGGGAATGGTCAGTCCGTCGCGGTAGGGGATCATGCTCACCGCCTGTGTGGGGCAGTGTTCGGAGCAGGCCCCGCAACTGGTGCCGTCGGTATGGACGATGCAGAAATCCTCGACGAAGACCACCCGCCCTACCTGGGTGCGGTGTTTTTCTTCGACGCTCAAGGGGAGGATCGCTCCGTTGGGGCACACGTCCGAGCAGACGGTGCAGTCGTAGTTGCAGAAGCCCTTGTCGAAGTACATCATCGGTTGCATCATCCCGGAGAGGCCGTATTCGAGCAGCGCTGGTTTGAGCACTCTCGAAGGACATTTGCTGATGCACAGGTGGCAAGCGGTGCAGTGCTGCCCCAGATGCTCGTGTCCCAGGGAGCCGGGCGGGCTGATGGGCACCTGCCGGGTATGTCCGCTCCCGTCGCGCAGGCGGAGGCGTTCCTGTTGGCCGTGTCCTTGTGCCATCAGGGCAGGGACGGTGAGCGTAGCCGCCAGCGTGGTGGCCAGAAATTCCCGGCGGGAGGGATCTTTCGGGGCAGCTTTCGCGGGGGCAGCCTCAGATGGAAGTACCGACGCTTTCTTGGGAGCCGAGAAAGAGAGCGCATCCTGCCGGCAGGCATCCAGGCAGTCGAAGCAGTCCACGCAGCGGCTGTAGTCGATGCGCTGGTTCCGGCTGTCGATGCACGAGGCTTTGCACCGGGTGGCGCACACCCCGCAGTGGGTGCATTTCGCAGGGTCGATCCGGATTTTCCACCAGGAAAAACGACTGATCAGCCCTAAAAACGTCCCTACCGGGCAAATGGTATTGCAGTACGTGCGGCCGTGCTTCCAGGCCAGGTACCCTACCCCGAGCAAGGTGAGCAGGGCGATGGACAGGGCAAAGGCGCTGCGCACGTAGATGTCCATCCGGTAAAACGTGTAGTTGCCCATTGCGGTGAAGAGCGCCTCGAGCAGGTTGTTGCCCGCCAGATAGACCGGAGCGAATACGTTGGCGGCGATACGGCCGTAGGCGGCGTACGGGTCGAGCAGGCTGGCCAGCAGGGTAAATCCGGATACCAGTGCGACGACCGTAGCTGCCAGCAGGGTGTAGCGCAGGATGTTGCGGGCCGGGGAGTACTGGTAGCGTTTCTTTTTCTTCGGCTTTTTCCCCAGGCCTCGGCTTATGCGGGCAATGACGTCCTGGAAGATCCCCATGGGACAGATGACCGAGCAGTATAGGCGTCCCAGCAGCAGGGTGAGCGCCACCAGAGCTACCAGAACAGCGGTCGAGAGGGAGAGAACGGCCGGAACGAATTGGATGTGTTCCAGAACGCTGAACCCTTCGGGCAGCAGGCCTGCGAAGTCGATGAAGTAAAACGTGACGAGCGAGAGCATCACGACCGCTACGGCGATACGGAGTTCGCGGAGCATGGGGAAGGCGTCAGATTTTGATGCGTTTTACATTCAGGCTTTCGAGGTCCATCGTTCCCACCCCGAGTGCCTGGGCGGCTGCGATGTGTCCGACCGATTCGAGGGGCATTTCGCGGATCTGGTTGAAGAATTTGGCGGCGGCGGTGTCCACTGCTACGATGTCCTGGGAGAGGAAAAGCGCTTTGGCCAGCACGACGTCCGAGGCGCTGCGGCCGCGCGGGCCGTTGGTTTTCATCACCCGGTATGCGTCCACGATGTTCAGGGCGGGTTTTTTGTCCAGGGTGCAGACATCGGCGATGCACTGTTGGAGGTTGTGCGCATGGAAGTATTCCCGGTCCCAGACGATGCCCATGTAGTTCTTCATCGAGATGGTCAGGTTGGCTCCTCCGTGGTTTTTCAGGATGGGGCAGTTGAACCACACGTCGGCATCGAGCAGCGCGGTGTGGATTTTGGCCTTCTTGAGGTTTTTCCCATGGGGGAGGGATACTTCGCGGTAGTACGATTCGGTGTGGGCGGGGACCACCTTGGCTCCGGCGGCTTTGGCGGCTTCTTCGATGCCGCTGCTCTGGTAGCATTTGCGCCAGTCGTCGCAGGTATGGTCGAAGACCGTTACTTCCGAAGCACCGGCGGCGAAGCACTGGCGGATGAGTTCGGTGATCAGTTTCGGGTTGGTATTTCCGGCCAGCTCCGGGGTCTTGTCCCAGCCGATGTTGGGTTTTACCAGCACCTTTTGGCCTTTCTTTACGAAGCGTCCGATGCCGCCGACCTCCGTCAGGGCGCGGCGGAGCATTTCGTCGGGTTCTCCGCCCATGACGGCGATCAGGTCGGCCGGCGTGCCGTTCGAGGAGGATTTTACCGGCTGAGCCAGGACGTCCATCGCTCCGTGCGGGCGCAGGGTCATGGCTGCACCGGTAACGGCTACGGCTTTGAGGAAATCTCGTCTGTCCATCGTGTCGTTTTTTTTAAGGGAGAGACATCAGATCTTTTGCAGGGCTTTCAGTACGGCATATCCTCCCAGGATCTGTACGGCGATACCGGGCAGGCCGATGCGCAGGTCTTGCAGGGCGGCGGCGAGGCTGCCGGTCAGCCCCCATTCGGCCAGCGAACCGACGATCTGGTATGCGGCTACGGCTGCCAGGATGGCCCAAAGCGAGATTTTACCGGCTTTTTTGGCGGCGTAGGCAGCGGCCAGAGCCAGCAGAACGGACTTGATGAGGATGGCGGGGAGCATTCCGGCAGGGGGCATGCCGAAAAGCAGATGGTTGGCCAGCGGCGAGGCGAGGGCCGTGAGAAGTCCTACGGCCAAGCCGTATTTGTAGGCGGCGATCAGGGTGAAGAAATAGATCGGCAGCCAGATGAGTCCTCCTCCGGGGATCAGGTGTACCAGTTGGGGCAGGGCGATGTTGCCGGCGGCAAACAGAGCAGCGAAGGCATAGGTGCGTCCTTGGGTGAAGGAGAGGGATTGGAGTTTTGCGACAGTTTCCATGTTTTTTGGCAG
>ERZ779896.1438-NODE-1438-length-20112-cov-2.429675_pt1 | contig 20112 bp, 12 predicted proteins | sample MGYA00511067_ERZ779896 | MGnify/ENA primary metagenome ERZ779896 (study PRJEB29588, sample SAMEA2161597) | human gut metagenome | biome: human gut; feature: human-associated habitat; material: faeces | place: Denmark | collected 2008/2010 ... | reverse complement strand
GAGCTCCTCATCGTAATAGCGATCATCGCGATTCTGGCGGCAATGCTGCTGCCGGCATTGAATCAGGTCCGGAGCAAAGCCAGAAGCATCTCCTGTCTGAACCAGAACCGGCAGATATCGCAAAGCATGATGGGGTATCAGATGGACTTCAATGATTATTTCATTTTCTGGGGAACCTCAACGAGTGATTCATGGGCGTGGAATCTCCATAAATACGATTATCTGAAGAACAGCAGACTTTATCTGTGCCCGGACCTGCCGCCCGATTTCGCCTATCGGGACGATTTCATCAAAACACCGGAGACCAACTGGACTTATGCCTGGATCAGTTACGGCTATAACTATCTGGGAATAGGCTCCAATTACTATTGCGGGGGGAACAACGACTACAATGATCCACCCAGCGGGATCAAAGGCTCCGTATTGAAAAATGCAAGCGCGATCATTCTGCTGGCGGATTCCAGATACACAGCCTCCATCAACCGTGGCTACTTCCGTATTTCCGACTCCTGGAACAATGACGGCAATTCACAGATTCATACAAGGCACAACGGCTCTGCGAATATTGTCTGGGCAGACGGACATGCCACCGGCGAAACAAATGCAATGAGACGTTTTCAGGTGGCGCCATTCATTCATATCAACCCATTCTATAAATAGGAGAATCCCATTTTATGAAAACCGCACTCTTTTGCTGCCTTGCCCTGACACTTCTCTCCCTGTCCGCCACCGAAACGATCATTTTCCGCCACAGGGCACTTCCCGGAGGAAGTATCCCGCCGGCCGCCAGACAGGAAAAAGTCACTCTGCCGGAATGTTTTCAACAGGCATGAACAGCCGCGCTCCATGTTCGTCCCGACGGCTGGGATCAACAGGAAAAAGCCTGGCATTTCTTTCTTACGGCAGGAAAGCTCGGCAAAACCACTCCGCACATTTATCTCTACCGTTTCCCGGACGGCAGACTGCGGCTGCTCTGGAGCCTGAACACCTCCGCGAAACAAACCGGAGAATTGATCGTTCCTGGCGTCTTTGAGAAAAACCGGTGGACTCATCTGGCTTTCACATGGGAGACAAAAGACGGGCATACCGACCTGAAACTTTACCAGAACGGACGGCTTGCCGCCTCCCGCCGTGTCAACTTTGAACTCGGCAGGAACTTTCCCCGCGAGTGGCAGATCGGCGACATTCCCGCATGGAATCCCAGAAGCCCGCATCCGACAACCATGGGGCGGATTGAACTTCACCCTCAGGCACTGGCTCCGGCAGACATTGCCGCTCTCGCAGCACTGCAAATGGAAAACGGTGCAGTCACGTTGATCAACCGTAAATTCATTCCCGGAAGCGTCAACCGGATTTCCGGACAGGTCGAAACAGACTCATCCGCACAGCTCCGGCTGGAGGCCGTTTTTGTGGATGAAATGGGAAAAACGACAGCCGTTGATTTAGCTCCCCGCTGGACTCCGTTTTCCGGGCAAATCAAATTCGACGCGGAACTGCGCCTGCCGCCGGATACCGTTGAAACACGTCTGACAGTCCGCAGCGGCGCCGGAACTTCCCCGGTATGGAAACTGGAAAAAATTCACTACGCAGACTGGCTTCCGCCGGTGGAGCCGAATTACTGGAAAGCCTCCTGGATCTGGTCCGGCAATACCTCGGAGCCGGAAGCGCACCGCTATTTCGTCACCCATTTCGAAGCAGACCCCGATCAACTTTCCAAAGTCGTTTTTCAGGGTGCAAGCGATGATCGCGGCACCGTCTACCTGAACGGAAAAGCCGCGGTGAAAATCAACGGCTGGGCAATTCCCGCCGTCAACGAAAATCTCAAATCACTGTTGGTCAAGGGAAAGAACACACTGGCGGTCGATGCGTTCAATGTGGGCGGAGGCTCCGGCTTTCTGGGGGAGTTGAATTTAGTCGGCAAAGACGGGAACGTGACAAGCATTGCTTCCGGAACGGACTGGAAGGCGTCGGAACGCCTGACGCCCGGCTGGAATCAGCCCGGTTTCGATGTCTCCGGCTGGACCTCCGCAACAGCAAGGCTGCGGCCGCCGCAAGTACCGTATGGAGAAACAGCCTATCGGAACTTTACGTCAGTTCCGGTTTTATCGCGGAAAACTCCATTCCTGAAATTGACTGCGAATGCAGGGGAAACCGTCAAAATTCAGGCAATCTTCAACGGAGCGGCACCACAGAATGTTGAAACATACCTGTTGCTCCTGCGCAATCACAGGGAACTGTTCCGCACTCCGGTCCGGACCACCGTCAACGGCAGTCAATTGCAGGTCACGGAGGAAATCGTCCTTCCCCCGTTTGCAATGTCGGAAGAATATCAGTTGAAACTGGAAAGCCGCAGTGTCCGTTTCTGCGCTCAGGACAAAGCGCAGGAAGGGGGAATCGGCACACTGAAAGTCAAAGCGGCGGCGCTTCCCCAGCCATTGCGTGCGGAAGTCCGGAAAAAAAACGGTCTTCCGGCACTGTATCTGAATGGCGTCTCCGTTCCTCCCATGCTTTACCGCAATGCCATCAATACCCGCAACAACACCCGGAGCAACCGTTTCATGACCGGGTTCGACAAGGCGGGCATCCGGTTATTTGAAATCAACCTTTCACTGGACAAACTCTGGATGCCGGACGGCTCCGTCAATACGGAGGAACTGGAGCTCTACCTGCTCTCCGCCATGTATTATGCCCCCAACGGCAAACTGGTCGTCTTTTTCAACACCGACGCTCCCGGATGGTATGTGAACAAATACCCGGAAGAACGCTATTTTCACACCGGGGGACCGGTCAACCGCATCTCTTACGCCTCTGAACGCTGGCGCGCCGACTCCACAGCATTTCTGCGGAAAATGATCGCTTTCATCCGGTCGCGCCCCTATTATCATCAGATCGCCGGTTTCGGGCTGGACGGCGGCGAAGACGGGCAGTTCATGCAGTGGACCGGCAGGAACCTGAATTATCTCGGGGATTACAGCCCTGCCATGAAACGGTATTTCCGGGCAACGCTGCTGAAAAAATATGGTACAATCACAGCGTTGAATCAAAGCTGGAAACGGAATTACGGTTCTTTTGAAGAAATTCAGATTCCATCGCAGGAGCGGAGAAAACATTCACCGGAGGGATTTTTCCTCGATCCGGTCAAGGACGCCGATATCATTGAGTTCAACAGGGCGTTTTCCGATGCGGTTGCCGATACCATACTGAGCTATGCCGCCGCCATAAAAGAAGAAACCGGCAGAGAGAAAATCGTTGCCGCCTACTACGGCAAATTCTTCTCTGTCGCAGGGTATCTCGAATGGGGCGAAATGAGCATCGAACGGATCATAGCATCGCCGGAGCTGGATTACCTGATCGCAGTGGAATACGCCCAGCGCGGCGCAGGCAAACCGCACTCCGTCAGCGCGCCTCTGGCATCCTATGCACTGCATAACAAAATATTTGTGGATGAAGCCGATCTCCGCACTTTCCTGAGCGGCACCAGAAACTGGGGATACGCCGGAACCTTTTTCGAAACCATCTCCATGATCCGCAAAATGTTCATTTACACATGGAGCAAAGGACACGGACTCCACTGGTATGACCTGCACGGCGGAGCGTTCGACAATCAGGGTATCCTCCAGGCGATTGCCAATACCCGGCGGATTGCACTCAAATCCCCGGAACGCCGTTTCATCCCCGCGGAAATCGCAGTCATCGTCGATGAACCAAGCCTGCTCTGCACGACAACGGAAGTGAAAAAGCTGACCGGACGCGCCCTGCTTCATCTGCAAAACGGCAACTTCGGGCGCATGGGAGCCGATTTCGACGTCTATTTCCTCAACGATCTGCAGCACCCCGATTTTCCCGGCTATAAGATGTATGTTTTTCTGAATGTCTGGGCGCCCTCCCCTGCCGCCGTTGAAAGTATCAACCGCCTGAAAAACAACGGCAGAATGCTGGTCTGGCTCTATAACTCCGGACTGATCGCCAACGGAACGCGCTCGATAGAAAACGTATCTTCCCTGACGGGGATCAAAATGTCTGACGCGGGCTCGGTTCCGCTGGCAATGGGGCTGGAAAACTTCGGCGCTCTGCCGCCTCAATACACCTCCGCCTGTGAAGCCGCGCCGGTCGCTTATCCGACGGATCCGCAGGCGTGCCTCTCCGGACGTTTCATGAAGACGCCGGGAAAATCACCGCTGGCGTTGAAAAAATTCCCGGCATGGACCAGTGTTTACAGCGCGGTGCCGGTTCTGACTCCGGCGGTCTGGCGGGAACTGGCACGTCAGGCAGGGGTCCATATTTATACGGAGGATCCCGACGCCATGCTGTATCTCGGAGACGGACTGCTCGGAATTCATACCGGGCAAGGCGGCGTCAAAACCATTCACTGGCCGCGGAAAGCCGTCTTCAGGGATGCCGTCACGGGACAGGTCTACGGAACCCGGACCGCACGCCCGGAAATTCCCATGCTGCCGAATGAAACCAAAATCATTTTCGTCGAGTGATCCGATGATCAGGTTCCGTATGTGAATGAAATCCTCCGATGCAAAACATAGAAACAGGCTGCCGCAGACGGAATCTCAACGGTGTCAAATCCATTCAAAGAGTGGAAACGAAGTTCCGGAGGCCGGCGGAATACGGCATCACCACAGGAAAACCGCCTGAGTTCTCGCATTGAGCGGATTTGACACCGCTCCTGCGAGGGAATTTCATGTACGGCACGACCAACTTTCGCAATTGGACTGCGTCAGATGCAGAACACCAGCATCATAGACTTTCTGCCGCACTATTTTACGTCATATGCAAAAAAAATCATTTTTTCTTTTTCGAGGTATTGACAAAAACTGATTTATCGAATATAATATTGATAACGCGAGTTATCGAAAGGTAAATGATTTTATGGCGGCAGCAAAAAATAAAATGATGGTCAGGATGCTGGATATCGCACGCGAAGCGGGAGTTTCACGTCCACTCGTAAGCGCGGTCCTGACGGGAAGCGCGAAAGGCAAGATTCGCGTCAGCGAGGAAACGGCGGAACGCATTCGCACCATTGCCGCAAAATATCACTTCAAACCGAATTCAACCGCACAGATGCTGGCAGGCAAGTCAAGCAATATCATCGGCGTGCTGGTGGACAGCTATGCAAGCCCTTACGTTTTTGAAATCCTCGGCTGTTTTGAGGAGCTCCTCGCAAAAGCAGGCTACTGTATGCTCGTCGCGCAGGCGCATGACAACCGCAACGCCTTCAGGCAGAGTCTCCATAACTTTGCAATGTACAAGACGGCGGGAATCCTCGCCATGGCGCACAGTTACCCGAACCGGGGATTCGATTTGTATGATGAACTGACACAGCATCCGAATGTCCTGCTCGCCGGACGCCCTCTCCGCGATGGAATCACCCTGCCCTATGTGGAAAAAGACATCGAAGGAGGAATCTGCCAGGCGGTCGAATATCTTTACCGGACAGGATGCCGCCGGATTGCGATCAACGTCGGTCAGAAAGCCTATTACGACATCCCGATGACAGGCTACAGGCGCGGATTGAAGAAGTGCGGGCTTCTTTTTCAGGAGGAGTTGATTTTCAGCGGCCTGAATGTCAAGTATGAGGCGGTCATAGAGGAACAGGCACAGCATCTTCTTGCTGTGGAGGCGGACGCTGTCATCACCAGCGAGTTCCACGCGATGCAGTTGCTTTCCATGTTCTATAATCTGAACATACGGGTGCCGGACAGGATATCGGTCATATCGGTAGATTCCTCGTTCATGAGCCGCGGAGCGACGCCCGCCCTCTCCTCTATCGACTTCTCGAATACCAATCAGGCGCAGATGCTCTACAACCGTCTGATGGATCTGATCCGTTCCGGCAGCGCCCAAAGCGAACTACTGCCGTCAAAACTTATTTTAAGAAGAACAACAAAAAATATAGAAGGAGATCAATAAGATGAAAAGACAGAGATGGCGGTTATTCCTGAATGAGCGGGACAAGCATGAATTTACATTAATAGAATTGCTGATCGTTGTTGCAATTATTGCGATACTGGCAGGACTGCTGCTTCCGGCGCTGAATCTGGCAAAGGAAAAAGCTAAAGAGATATCCTGCCTGAATAATCAGAAACAATGTTATCTGGCGATGCGTTACTATATGAATGATTATCCCAATTCTTCATTCACTCTAAACGTTTATCCCCAACGTCTTTCGGGAAATGCCTACACAGTAAGCTATGACAAGTGGAACATGGCTACATTGACAACTAATTATATCGGTAACAGAAATCTGTTAAGATGTCCTGCTTTTGGTCCTTTCTTCAACTGGAAAGGAAGCGGTCCGAACCATGTAGAACAATATAACAATGTTTGGAATTTCACCTACGGTATCTACAATACTCCAGCATCTTTACCCAAAAGACATGAAGATTACTGGCAATACGGGACAAAGAACAGAGATCTTGCCGGAAAAATTAAAAATCCTTCCCGCTGGCATGTTTTGTCAGATTCTTTATGTAAATCAGACTGGACATGGGGTCAGGGACAGGTTCAATATAAGGATATGGGCGCCGGAAGCACTAATATGCTTCCCCATTTGCGGCATTCCAACAACAAAGCAAATACTCTGTTTGCAGACGGACACGCAAAAGGAATGAATTCATCCGATATGATAAGCACGTTCGGTCCGATGAACATGTTCACTCGAAGTCAGGTTCGACTGAATTATTACTGAAGCTGCAACACACACCGAATATCAACTTGAAAGGAAAAAACAATGCAACAAGAGTACCGTCAACATAATTTTGTATTGACAGAACTGATCGTAGTTCTAATGGCTCTTGCGATTATGACCGGAATCGCCTGTTCCGCATGGAACCATGCAAGAAGTAAAGCAAAAGAAGTCCTTTGTCTGGAACATCAACAGGCTGTCGGCAAAGCAATAAGTGCATATTGCGCTGACAATCATGAAACGTTGGCCATGTGGGGCTACGTATATAAAATTGCCGGAAATGCCCGAGGTCTGAACTGGGACAAATGGAACAAAAATACTGAAACTGCCAATTATATCGGTGACAGAAACCAGTTGCGCTGCCCCAGTGAGATTCCTTTTGAAAACTGGAGTCTGGGAACCTACTACAATCATGCATGGAACTATGCCTACGGAGCATTTATAAAAAGCGCCTTTCAACCAGGCTTGCCGAAAGAAAAAACATCCGGAAAATATAACCGTAATGCTCTGGTGATAACAAAGTTGAAAAATCCGGCTGATTTTTTCCTTGTCGCAGATTCCATCACATTTCACCCGCTATTCTACTGGAAAGGAAGCTTTCCGCAATATGCCGAACTATGGGGGCCTCAGGATCGAAACTTTATGATTCACCTGCGGCATCATGGAAAGGCTAATATTTTGCTCGCGGATGGACATTCAGAAGGAATGGACGACAATCAGATTCAAATAAAATTCGGAAAAAGAAATACGGCTTCACAAAAATATACATTAAACATTCATTAAAAGGAATAAAGAAATGAAAAGAATAATTTTCTGCCTTGCTGTATTGTTCATGCTGACACTCTCCGGCGCAGATCGAACAATTCTTCTAAACTCATTCAACAAAGACGATATCATGCGCTGGTTTCCGAGGGAAGGAGTAAAAGCAGAATCTGCGCATGTCTGGCCGGACGGAGTTCCCGGATATAATTGCAAACTCACATTCTTCAAATATGAAACAGGAAAAGAGGCATGGCCGGCAATTCTCCTTTTAGGGAATCACATTCCTTATAAGGATTGGAGAAATGCGGCATACATCACATTCGATGCCTATGCTTCTGAAGCCGGAAATTTCTCAATCCAGGTCAGAACACCCCACTGGTGGAGCTTTTCCGTAAATTTGAAAGAAGGACGCAACAGAATTTTACAGAAAATTGAAGACCGTCAACTCAATAATGTAACCCAAATTCATCTTCTGAAAGAAAAACCATCTAAAAACTGGACGGTCAATATCGGTCCGATATCACTGATTGAGCCAGACTTGGATGGGCAGAAAAAAAGATTTGCAGATGAACTGAGAATGTTTCACAAGGAAGATTTTAATTTGCTGACTTCCAAAGAAAGAGAAAAACCACAACTCCTTCTAGCTCAAAGTTATCAAAAATTAAATTCAATGAAGACACCAGTTGAGGATTGTGTTTTTCTTCGGAATGCACTGGAAAAACTCCGGCAGAAAAAACAGGAGAATGAGATCCTCAGGAAGTATCACAGCCATGATTTAATCTCTCTCTGGTGTAACTCTCTGGAAAAGGTTAGGAGGGAAAATCACTATTTTCTTGAACATCCCTCGGAAAAGATACAACTTGATGCGGCTCGAGGCGAAGGAGAAGGCTGTCAAGTAGCAGTATTGTCAAAAAAGAATCTGAAAGATGTGTCCATCCGGCTCAAACAGGTACCGAAAAATTCTTCCGGACACGAAATACCGGCAAGCGCTCTCTCCATCAATCCCGTAGGATATGTAAACTGTGGAATCAGCAAATCCAGGGAAGACTGGTGGCCGGACCCGATTTTGATCTATACAGATAAAACCAATCTGGATGCGGGAAAATGGCAACCGTGGTATCTGGATGTCACAGTACCGCGTAATCAGGAGCCGGGACTTTATAACGGCACAGTCGAAATTACAGCAAACAGTATTCCTATGCATGAAATGCCTTTTCAAATCAAAGTCAGAAACTTTGAACTTGAACCGGGAGTGCCCTATTTCATGGCAACAAGCTGTGGGGTTTTTCACGACAAAGTTGTTCTATTCAACAAAAAATTGAAAAATGCCGATGCCAGAAGACATTGGAAATATGCTTTTTTCGACCTTTTTCTGATTCACCGCATAAATCCGGATGAAATCTACGGCAATCCTCAATCCGCAGAAGAAGTCAAATATAAACTTGAACGCGGAGCAGGCGCATTCAACATCCATCATTTGGATGAATATAATATAAAAAATGTTCCTAATAGGATTACAGGAATGAACAGATTATTGACAACTTATAAAAAAGCGGGAATTGCCACAGACAAGATTTACTGCTACGGATGGGATGAACGAGGACCGGATCAGTTTCAAAAAATCAATGATGTCGCCGCCGGAATCAAAGCAGGCGTGCCAATAAAATTCGCTACAACTTCTACAGATGAAACATTCGGTTTGAACAGTCCGCTGAAAGATATTGACATGTTCATTCCCGGCATTGTCACTTACGAGAATAATTGGGATAAAATAAAAGAAGCACGCAAAAAAGGGAAGAAGATTGCATGGTATATTTGTGTCGGTCCACAAGCCCCCTATCCCAATTTTTTTATAGAATATCCACTTTTGGATGCACGTTTGCTGATGGGAGCAATGTACTGGAAATATCAGCCGGATGGTTTTCTTTACTGGGCCCTCGGTCGTTTTGTAAAATATTACAAAGAACAGGGAAAATGGAAACAAAAACCTGCCGAAGATTGGATGAAAGGCGCACCGTTGACAAATTGGGACCCGAACTCTTTCAACGGAGTCAATGGAGATGGAGCGCTCTGTTATCCTTCCGAAACAGGTCCTGTTCCTACAATCCGCCTGAAAAGTATCCGCGATGGATTGGAAGACTACATGTATTTCAAAAAACTTGCCGATGCATTGAATGATGCAAAAACAGGAACAAAAGTAATGTCGGAAACATGGTGCAAAGAAGCAGAAGAAACATTGAAAATCAAAGAATCTTTCATCAAAAGTTTAAGTGAACACACTCAGAATCCTGCTGATTTATTCAAACAACGTCAGAAAATAGCCAATCTATTGGAGGATTATAACAGATAAAGATTTCTTTGGGAATCATTTCATTGTGATGGCCATGGTCAATATTACTACCCATGACACTGTGGATTACACGAAAACAGTGCATTACGCGAATGATATTATCTATGGCCAGCACAACAAAACACGAAAAAGGAGAGCAAAATGAAAAATATACCTGATGCCCTGCATGGCACAATTATCGCCAGCAATCCAAATGATCCATTCGGCTATTACGCATGGCCGACCGTCGCACGAACAGAAGAAGGAACTCTCTGGGTCGCAGCATCCGGCATGAGAAATTCCCACATCTGTCCTTGGGGAAAGTCCGTGATTTTCAAAAGCTGCGATAACGGCTGCACATGGACTGGTCCGATTGTCGTCAATAATTCCATGATTGATGATCGTGACTGCGGTCTTCTCGCTCTTCCCGGCAATCGCTTGTTGCTTACATGGTTTACTGCCGACACCCGAAGAATCGCATTCGTTTCGGAAAATATCCAGCATATACTGGATTACCGTCCCATACTGGGGGGATGGACAAATGAAACCGTAAAGCTCGAATTAGGTTCTTTTACCAGAGAGATGGAAAAAGATGGCTCATGGGGTGAAAAACGTGCTGTTCCGGTCTCCACTCCGCATGGTCCAATATTGCTCCGTTCTGGAGGATGGTTCTATTTCGGACGTAACGCACAAGGCGCATGTCAGGGAAACAAAGGAGATGATACAGACGGTCTTGACGTTTTCACCAGTTCCGATGAGGGGAAAAACTGGGAAAAAATCTTTCATCTGCCCCAACCGCATGACAATTCTTTCTACTGTGAACCGCATGTCCTGGAACTCCCCGGAGGCAAACTGATCGGCATGATTCGTCAGGAAGGCGGCAGCCATCCGTTTTCCATTCTTCAGACGGAATCAACAGATCAAGGGAAAAGCTGGAGTTTACCGCATTTCATTGCCAAGGGGTCTCCGCCGCATCTTATGCGCCATTCAAACGGAACATTAATCTGTACTTATGGCTGGAGAGATTTTCCTGGATATGGTCAGCGTGTTATGTTCAGTAAAGATGAAGGGAAAACATGGGATACGAACTGGATACTCCGGGATGACGCACCATCCGACGATTTAGGCTATCCATCCACCGTTGAACTGGCAGATAAATCCCTGTTTACGGTTTATTACCAACACCCGGACATTCAAAATGCGAACAGTACATTAATGTGGTCCCGCTGGCGTCTGCCGGAAGAATGACTCATTTCCCGAAGAGAAAGCGGATGCAGTCCTCGACACCTTCCATGCAGCGCATCGGAAGGGTCTTCTTCGGAATGATCGCTCCCTTCGGGCAATGCTCCTGACAGCAATAACAGCGGATACAGTTCGGCAGGTCGAATACGGGCCTGCCGTCTTTCAGCTTCAGGGACTGCGGCGGGCACATCTTGACACACAACCCGCAGCCGATGCATTTCACAGGGTCAAGAAGCGGCTTCGATATCACATAGTTCCGGAGCCATCCCTTGAGGAACGGCGGCAGCAACACTCCCCACTCCGTCAGCATTCCCGGAGGGTCCGGCAGAAGAAAAGGATTCCGTTCGGGAACATCGCCCGTATTTACAAAAGGGACAAGCAATCCGCGGCGTTCCGCATTTTTCAGGATCAGAAGATCGTCCACCCCCAGGAGCGGCGCAACAGAAGAATCCAGCGCCAGCGAATCCGACGCGCCGGCAATGAAACCGCGTTCCGCCGGACTCCCGCTTCCGGGTCCATTGCCCTCCATGCAGGTGATCGCGTCCAGGAGATTGAACTGCGGGCGGACCGTCAGATAGATATCCAGAAGCATATCGGCAAACATCGCAAAGTCCCTGCCGACCGCAAGATGCCACCCCATGCGCTCGCTGCCCTTGACCAGTCCGAACAGATTCTTGACGCACAGGGTCAGCTTCATCATGCCGTGAGTCTTGGCTTTGGCGATATCGCACACGGCGTCGAACTCCAGATACTCCTGCGCGGCTTCGATATTTTTGAAGCGGACATTCTCCGGCGGGGAAATCTTCGCAAAACGTTCAAAATTGGCGACTTTCACATTCATCGCGGCAAGCTCCCCGGCAATCCCCATTGACTTGATGATCGCGGGAGCGGTCTGCACCGCCGGGTTTTCGATGATTGCGACTTCCGAAGCCCCGGCGTCCAGAAATGCGCGGGCGCTCTCGACGACAAAAGCCGGATGCACACATGCGATATCCTCTTTCCGCCGCCATGCCAGCAGGTTGGGTTTCAGCATGATCTTTTTACCGGACACACCGCCGAAATCCTCAAGCTGAACCGCAAGCGCTTTTTCGATCGACTCTTTCAGGATACGGCGGTCGGCATAGGAGGCGCAGCGTGCATAAGCCACACGCACAGGATCGTTTCTCATGAAAAATAATCCTCAAACATTTTAATGGTGGAGGGGTCTCGCAATTTCGCAATCGCACCGGATTCGATCTGCCGGATGCGTTCTCTCGATATATTAAAGTAGGTGCTGACTTCCGTCAGGGACTTCGGACGCCCGCCGTCCAGACCATAACGCATGGAAAGCACTTCGCGCGAACGGGGCGGAAGTGTCCGGAGAGTCTCGAACAGCTTCTGCCGCAACAGTTTCTGCGCGAAACTGCGCATCGGGTCGTCCTCATCCCGCAGTGTCATCACGGTATCCTCGACAGACGCGTTTTTGCCGTCGTTCCATGCGGAAAGCGGAGCCTGCAGAGAGATCGCCTGCATCGCCATGCGTTTCATGGAATTCACACGTTCGCGTGTCATTTCCAGTTCGGCGGCAATCTCCTCGACCGTTGCCTCGCGCCCGTGTTCCTGCAGGAAACATTGTTCCGCATGGTTGATCTTGTTCAGAGTCGTCAGCATGTGGACAGGCAGGCGGATCACGCGGGCCTGCCGCCCGATCGCATGAAACACGCACTGTTTGATCCACCATGTCGCATATGTGCTGAAACGGTGTCCCAGCTTGTAGTCAAATTTGTCAAGCGCCTTCATCAGCCCGATATTGCCCTCCTGAATCAGATCGACAAACGGGACTCCCCTGCCCTGAAACTTCTTGGCAATGCTTACCACCAGCCGCAGGTATCCCTCGGCAAGTACGCGCCGCTTCTCATCCAGCAGATGATAGATGCCCTCCAGTTCCTGATAGACCGAATTGAACTCCCCCATGGTGCAGCCCAGTTCCTCGGCAAGCAGCGACTCAGCTTCCCTGCCGGGATTCTTCAACTGCCCGGCATACGTGCGCAACATGTCGAAACTGCGGAATATCTGATCCATCTGAACGGGATAAGTCATCATCAGTTCCACGAGCAGATTCCGCGCGGCGTCGATAGTTTCGGGATCGCCGCCGGCATAGGCGCTGTGAAGCTCCTTCAGGCAATCCAGAAGTTCCTCTCTGGCAGTCGGCATGAGCCGGATCACCTCTCCGGTTCCGCCGATCGCCTGAACAGCCGACTGCGAAAATAGTTTCTTTTCGTTTTCTGTTGTTTCGTCAAGAATAGGAAAGAGATAACCGGAATCAGTTTTCTTGTTCCGGCATTTCTCAAACAGCTTGACATGCAGGCGAACCACAAAAGCAAACGGATAAAGCTTGCGCCGCATCAGATCATGAAGTTCCGCAATTTCGTCCCAGATCGCATTCTCGTTTTCCGAAGTCAGAGGAATGGCGTCCGCCATATTCCGCATATAGGTGCGCAGCGCGCCGTCACATTCAAATATATCTTCCTGTTCCACGTACGGCAGGTCGGCGGGGTTGGGAATGCCCCCGGATTCGGCGGCAAGCTTCTCCGCCTGCTCCGCTCTGACGGAAACATCATCCAGAGAAGATTGTCCCACGGACTGGGAAAGACTCTCCTCCGGCGCGCTCCTGCTTTTCATTTTGTAAGCCATCCAAACCACCTGTTTCATGCGGACTTCCGACCGCTTCCGGTTTACTGTAACGATTCTCTCTCATTTTTCAAGTCAAATCCCGATTCAATACTAAAAAACTTAAGCGGAAACTCTGTCCCTCTCCCTTTTTTGACAGCGCGGCAAAGAAAAAGTGCGATGGCTCCCCTGTTTTTCTCCGGCGCGACAGAGAGCCATGCGGCAAGGCAGAGCAGAGAAAAAGTATTCCGGAGTATCCCATATTTCCAGTCTCTCCTGCTCCAGTTTCCGGCACAGGCAAAAAACAGAAAAAAAATATACAAAATAGTTTGCATACCCTCTTGACAATAGAAGGAAAATCGAATATAATATACCATACAAACTACTTTGTATAAAAAAAGGCAGTTATGATAAAAAACAGAAAAGTCACCTTGAAACAAGTTGCGGCGGCGGCAAATCTGGCGGTGCCGACTGTTTCGCAGATACTGAACGGACGGCGCAACTACTGTTCCGGGGAGCAGATTGCAAGAGTCAGGAAGCTTGCCGACGAAATGGGGTATCAGCCGAATATCGGTTACAAGATCATGGTCGGGGAGAAGACCAGGACCGTGGCGATTCTTTTTTCCCAGGAGCGCACTTACCACACCGAGGAAAACAGAAATCTCACGATACGCCTGATCTCCGAGCTCGAAAAAACCGGGGAAAGCGTTTACGCCGTCACGATGGGAAACAGCAGAGAGGAAAATCAGCAGAGAATCCGGGATCTCATCAACCGGGGCTGCTCCGCGTTCGTCGTCCTCGGCTCGCCGGTCGGGGAGGAGAGCCTGATCCGCCTGATCGAAGACAACGGGATTGATTATGTCAGCGCCAACAACGGATATTCCCGGAATGATTTGAGGTTCGATTACAACGCCGTCTTCCTGAAATATGCCGAAGACATTCTGAAATATGGAGCACGACGGGCCGCTTATATCATGGTTGACAAGTATTTTCAAATGTACTGCGCCGAATCCGCAGCATTTCTGAAAGAAAACGGGACGGAGAGCATTCTGTATTCCATAGAGGACTGTGACCGCCAGCCGTTCGACTGCTCCGATCTGGTGTTCGAGCAGGGATATCATGCGGTAAACCATGCTCTGGCGCAGGGGGAAAAAGCGGAATGCTGGATCTTTGCCAACGACTACCGTGCTCTCGGCGGGATGAAAGCCTTGCAGGAGCATGGGCGGCTGGGAAAAAACATCCGGCTTTACGGCATGAACAACACCCGCGCGGGGCGATTTTCCATATTCCCGGTCAACACTTCCGATGCCATGCTGGAAGAACAGGTCTCATGGCTGCTGCAACACTTGAAGAACACCGCTCCGGAACATAAAATACTGATACCGGAAATTTTAATCCGTTCATAAGGAGAAAAACAAAAGATGAAAATGAAAGTAAAAACACAAACCAATAAGGAGAAAATAAAAATGAGACAGCCTAATGGATTTTTCACATTAGTAGAATTACTGGTCGTAATTTCGATCATCGCGATTCTGGCTGGAATGCTCCTTCCGGCATTGAATGCCACGCGCGACAAGGCACGGGCGATAACATGTCTGAATCAGTTAAAACAACTCAACTATGCATTCTCAGGTTATCTCAGTGATAACAATGACATGTTCATGCCTTACTGGGATTCCGGCGCTACAGCCAATAAACCCAATATAGTCCGAGTCCTGGTGACAGGTTCCTATGCTGTACCGAAAATGTTTTTGTGTCCCGGCAACACCAAACGGGATCCGGCAATCACCAGGCGTTTTACTCAAGTTGCCGTCAAATACTTCAATTACCATAACAATCTCGGAACTGCTCAGGACTGTTATCCCGACTATGGTTATAATTTTAACTATCTTGGGCGCACCAATGCAGTCATGAATTCACAATCACGCAAAGCAACTTCCATCAAAACCCCTTCGCAAATGCTTATGCTGGGAGAATGCGGTGCCGGCGGCTCGGAAAAGACCGGACGTGATCTGTTGCGGGATTCCTACTCCATAGCTAGCCTCGGGATCCTGGTTTTGCGGCACACTAAAGGAGTTAACATATCTTTTGTCGATGGACATTCGGCATATATCAAGACACGGACCAGAATGCCGCCCCCATATATCGCGGAAGACAATCCCTACCGTTACGAACCATTTAATAAAAAAATTACCTGGAAAGGAGAATGAATATGCAGAAAAGACGTGTAAAAACTCTTTTGTCGTTCAGCATATTTCTACTGTGCGCTTCACAAATATCCATTGCGGATGAGACGAAACCGGACTTTGCCTGCCTTTATCCGACAATCCTGAAAACCGGAAAAAACCTGTTGAAAGGCAATCTACAAGAATGGCGCGGGAAATCCATTCCCGGCTGTCAGATGCAGCGTGGAAATGGAACACCTTTCTCTTTGATGGCGTCAAACCTGCTCATCAATTCCACGGGGACCAGACCCAATTACTGGGGACGTACAATAAAAGTTCCGGGAGGACGCACTTACCTCGCCGGAGCATGGGTCAAAAACGACAATGCAAAAATCCTATTTTGGTTTTTCGGTAACTACGGCAATCCGGTACAGCGCTTGAACCAGCGGATTTATTTCTATTCCGGCAGCAGCCAGTTACTGAAGAATTATCTTTCCGCAGCATCCCAGGCACTGTTGGGAGGAGACCCGCAGCAATGGCATCTCTGTTACCGTTTGATAGAAATTCCGGAAGAAGTGAAAACCTTCCACTTGAATCTGATGATCGGCACCTATTTCGCCACCGGAAAAATCACAATTGCCGATCCTTTCCTCATCGACATTACAGAGGCCGCAGATTCCGGAATGACTGTAGAAATTACAGGAAGCAAATCCATTCGGACACTCAGACTGATTAATCTCTATAATCGTGACACACTCTGGAGTAAAACATTCGACCGCCCAGTCAACAATTTCAAACAGGAAATCCCAAACACCAGTTTTCAACACGGTCTGGATACAAAAAATAAATTCAACGGCTATCTGTTGCAGGTTGAATATACAGACGGCAGTATGGAAGCGTTCAGTGCTCCGGAAGAAAAATCCAACAAAAACTTATCCTGAATAAAACAAGGAGTATCTATGAAATCAATAGTATTGATGCTGTCTCTTTTCGGAATATGCCTTCAAGCCGCAGAAATTACGGTTCTGACCCGCAATGGTCAGAAATTGCCCGCCGATCAGCAACTGATCAAAATCGAATTGCAGTCCCATCCGCAAACAAATGGCGTGGAAACCATTGAATACCGTTTGACTTCCCTGACGGACCAGGAACAGTATTACCGCATTCGTTGTTCAACGGAATTGACTGGACGGAAAATTTCTATTTTTGACGGATTGGACAATCTTCCTCCGGCATCCGGAAAATATCAGAAACCCATGCTGCTGGCAGGAGTATTTCCTCTCGCAGCGGCATGGACAGACGGATATGGCATCGCATTGGCCGCCGGAGCAGAAGACCATCACAGTTTCCTTGATTTGACGATAGACAGGAAACCGGAAAAAGCCATAATCATGGAAGAAGTTTCAGCCGCACTGTTGAAAAAAGGGTCTGTTTATCAAGGAAAATTCCACATTATCCGTTTTTCTCCGAAATATGGAGAACGCGATGCTCTGGCACGTTACTACAAACTCTATCCTAAACGTTTCCTCCGCAATCCGGAAGTGGATTCCCGGCTCTATGGAACCAGCGCTTCCTATGCCAGCTGGTTCCGCAGCAATCCGGAGTGGGCACGCTTTAGCGGCAGTGAATGGGAATGGTGTTTGCATGCAGGCAGACATTGGGGAGACATCAGCGGTGATTACTTCGATCTTCCGCATGAAAAATACGTCGAGATCTATTATTTTTCACACCGCGATGGTCGCTGGGATCCCCAACGGCTCCCCGGCATGTCCAAACAGCAATTCCGTGAATTTCAGAAACAACGTCTGTCAGACGGCTATTACTGTGGCGTAGCCAATGCTTATTACACGACAGGGGCATCCCGGATACATCATCTTCTAGGCCGAAAATTCAGTGACTCTCTGGAAACAGTGCATCCTCGAAAGATCGATCACGGCTATGATTATGCTGCAAGCGTATTCGCTTTCCCGGAAACAAGCTGGGGAAAAGAGATCATGCGGATGTTCAGACTAGTCGCTGAACGGGACGATATCAGTGCGATTGCTTTTGACATACCGCTGGAAAGTGAAATCTACCGGGGAGAAAAGCTGCGTGAAATGTCAAATGTCGGTTTTGATCAGTTCGGACCCGGTATCGCCCGGGCTGTTGCAAACAGCAAACTCTGTGAACAGATCAACCGGATCCCAACGAAATACGGGAATAAAAAACTCGGCACGGTCATCAATGTCAACGGCATTCATCAGATCAATGACTGTTTCTATGCTGACAATGTAATGGCGGAAGCCAATCCATGGCAGCATGCCCCGCCTTGGCCGAGGTCTCTCCGCTATGCAATGGGTGAAAAAGGAGCTACATTTTGGGAAGGGTATCATCTGGAAGAATTTAATCCGAATCAGGCGAAAGAATGGACAAAAGAAGAGCGCGGCAATTTACTTGGAGACCTCTGCCGTTATGTGGCTCACCGCTCTTTCCTCTACGGCATCACCTATCCAGCCAGTTTCACTACGGAATATCTGGCAAATCTGGCACCAGCCATGCAAGCCTGCAATCAAGCAGGATATAAAGTAGTTCCCGGCATGAAGACCCGGCAGAAAGAAATCACATTGACTCGCTATGGCACGGCAGAGCAAAGTTTGATAGCGATCTGCAACCTGAGCCAAAAGGAGCAGGTTGCGGAATTAGAAATCTTCCCTGATGAATTCCGTGCCGATCAGGTCGGCGGCAAGGATCACACTCCGCTTCTTTTCGCTGGATTTTTGGGAGGAACGGTAACCAATATTTACCAGAACAGGCAGGAATGGGTCAATTGTTCTGTTGCCCCGCTCAGAGTGAATATCCTGGAAGCAGCCGGTTCAATCATCTCAGCAACATCAGGCAGAGTCCAAGCTACATGGCAAGGAGGCTTCCAGATGGCAAAACTCACTCTCCATTCCAATGACTTTCAGGGAAAAATCAAGCTTAAAAAACAATTCGGCAACTACATACTGGATGGTAAACCTGAAATCCATCTGAAGCCGAACGACAGGTTAACACTGTTTTACCACAATAAACTGGCGCAGCTCAGCGATATGACAATTACAAAGCTTCCTCTGCTGACTCAAGACGGACAGCCCCGCTTTTCCATTTACTATGCAACTGACCCAAGTTCACGGGATATGGCGGAGAGGGTTCTTGCTTTCTTTAGAGAACTTGGCAAATCCAAAAATACATCATTCAAACTCCGTCTTAAGCTGATAGAAAAGTCGACCTTGCCGCGCCACACCATTGCGATTTCACTGAATAACATTATGCCGGAGAACATAAAGGCGCCATCCATTGGAGGCGATGAAAACAATTTAGTGGTCTCCGCCGAAAATCGCGAGGAACTCAGCCGACTGACACGGATAATGCTGAATGTATTGAACCACCTGAAATATCCGGAATATATCTATGGTGCTCGAATGAATACAGTTGATCGCGGCATATTCCAGGCTCGCCGCTTTTGATAAGGAAACAAGTTCATACAGGAACTTTCAAGAAATCAAAAGATAAAAGCATTACCTCCGTAAAATACCCCAAGACTTGTCTCGGGGTATTTTGTTATCTTGAAAGGGAGAAAAAAAAACGGCACTGATCTTTCGGTCAGTGCCGTTCTGGCTGATGCAGGCATTATGAAAATGCCTGCGGGCTGTTTGAGCCGGGATGAATTACATCATGCCGCCCATGCCGCCCATTCCGCCCATGCCGCCCATGCCGCCTTCAGGCATGGCAGGTTTTTCCTTTTCGGGAACCTCGGTGATGAGGCATTCCGTGGTAAGAAGGAGTCCGGCGATGGAGGAAGCGTTCTGCAGAGCGGAACGTGTAACTTTCTTCGGGTCGATGATACCCTTTTCAAGCATATCGACGTATTCGCCTGTAGCCGCATCGAAGCCCTTGTTGCCCTTCTGGGAAAGAACTTCCTTGACGACGACACTGCCTTCGTAACCGCCGTTTGCGGCGATCGTGCGGAGGGGTTCTTCAATTGCGCGGCGGATGATGTCTGCGCCGATTGCTTCGTCGCCTGCGAGTTTGATGTCGTCGAGAGCGACAGAAGCTCTGAGGAGAGCGACACCGCCTCCGGGGACGATACCTTCTTCGACTGCGGCGCGTGTTGCATGCAGGGCATCTTCAACGCGTGCTTTCTTCTCTTTCATTTCCGTCTCGGTGGCTGCGCCGATGTTGATGACGGCTACGCCGCCCGCGAGTTTCGCAAGGCGTTCCTGAAGTTTTTCGCGGTCGTAGTCGGAGGT
>ERZ779896.1428-NODE-1428-length-20267-cov-3.809024_pt1 | contig 20267 bp, 18 predicted proteins | sample MGYA00511067_ERZ779896 | MGnify/ENA primary metagenome ERZ779896 (study PRJEB29588, sample SAMEA2161597) | human gut metagenome | biome: human gut; feature: human-associated habitat; material: faeces | place: Denmark | collected 2008/2010 ... | reverse complement strand
CATTTTTCCATGAAATTCTTTGGCAAAAGATAAATTTGTATATGGAAGATTTGAAGATATACGATATTTTGATGAGATACGTGAAAAGCTATTACAAGAAATTCAACCATTGCAAGATGAATTGATTGAAAATAAAGTATTATATGATGTTTTAAAATCAGAGAAACAAACGGTATGCATCTCAATTAGACGCGGAGATTATGTTTCTAATGCGGAATTTGAAAAAAAGCTCAATGTTTGCACAAAAGAATATTTTGAGAAAGCGGTAAAATGTATTAAGCAAAAGATAGATAAACCTGTATTCATTATTTTTTCTGATGATATTGAATGGTGTAAAACAAATATAGACTTTATTGAGAAGGAAAACTGTTATTTCGAATCTGGCAAAGATCCGGTATGGGAAAAGTTAAGATTGATGTATATGTGTAAACATTTTATCATTTCAAACTCTACATTTTCATGGTGGTCACAATATTTATCAAGAAATGAAGAAAAAATAGTGATTGTACCAAAATTTTGGTTTAAAAACGATAATGGAAATACATATCCATTACTTTTAGATTCGTTTATAAAAATCTAGGCTTAACAGATATATAGGTGATTTGTTAATATATTCGACATTAATGATGTATAGTTAAAGTTTATTGTATAAGTTTAAACGAAAGAGAGACTACACTTATAACTAGAACTTCAAAATATTTAAACCATGATACTATCACTGTTTTACAATCTTTTCAAATCGAAAAGATTAATCGTGAAATCACGGATTAACTAGATACAAACAATAAAATGAATACGTATTATTTTGAATACTGTCTTGTTTTATTAAGAGCGGTTTTGCCAACTCTGGTAAACAAATGCTTCGTTGTAAAGAATGCGGAAAACGTTTTGTTGTGGAACATGGTCAGCTTACTTTTTATTCTCACCAAGACCAATCCAAATGAAATGAACTTATCCTGGATACATTGAATGGTTTATCTTTTGAAGAAGCAGCTGCTAAAATCAATGTGAATGAACGTAATGTTTTTAATATGCGACATAAACTATTGGTTAGTCTAGGAACTGAGGAACGTCCCATACACAGTAGGTAATGAAGTTGAGATGGATGAAAAGTATACTCCTTACAATCATAAAGGAACTAAAATTGATGGAGTAGAACCTAAACATCGTGGAACACCTGCTACAAAAAGAGGCTTGTCTAATCAGCAGATATGTATTATCATTGCAGTTCAGAGATTTGGACATACAATTGCCAGAACATTAAATTATGGCAAGCCATCATCTATAGATCTATTAAGATTTGGTGAATGTCTTGAATCAAAATCTTTTGTAATGCTAGATGGGTCTAACAGTTACAACGAACTTTTAGAAAGTAAGAGCTGTACTAAGAAAGTGTTAATCAGTCATGAGTCATATGATAAATTCAATCATTTAAATACAGTGAACAGTTTCCACAAATTGATTGAAGAAAGACTGCAAAAATATAAAGGGGTAGCATCAAAATATATAAATCGATATAATGCTCTTTTTGTCATGCAAAGAGAAACCCAAGGAATGGATAACACAGAAAAGCTACAGTACGTACTACTTAGATTGAAAAACATCTATAAGATCACTCGCTTAACAGATTTGAAAAACGAATGGTTGTTCGCATAAGTGATAAAACGCAGAATTATAGCAAAGTCACCAAATTGCTAGTTAAGCCTAATAAAATTATTAAATCAAGAATCAGTGGTAATAAGCGAAATGATAATCCAGGAACGTGGGCTTTTACTTTAGGGGAACAGTTGGATATAGATGATTTTGTAGATGGAAATAATTTTTATCCGGATTTTATGCAAAATTGGTTGAAAAGGGCATTTAAAGAAGAGTATCGATTTTCAGATGAAATGTATATAGATATTGTTGATACAGATTCATTTAGAATATTATCATTAGATTTCGAGTCTGATCGTTATAATTTTGCGTTATTATGTACAGTCCGATTGAATTATACGTTTAAAGTCTTTATGGAGAAAGTGAAACCATTATTAAGTATTGATGAAGCACTGGAATTAAAATCAGTTGAATTAAGCGATGTTCCAAATATATTAGCAACCTATAATGATATAAAAATGAGAAAAGAATACCATCCGTCTTCTTATTTGAGACTACTCGTTTTTTATATTCATAAAATGGGATTTGGTAAAGCAGAAAATACTATTTTGGATTATTTGAAGAAACAGAAATAATGTGTTTTTAATCTATAGAATGGGAGAGTTTATGGATTATATTAAAGAAATTGCAGATGCTTTGAACAATAATCATGCGGTTGCAATGATTGGTGCAGGTTTTTCTAAAAATGCTGTTAAAACTACTTCATCTGATAAATATTTTAAAAATTGGAATGAATTATCGGATGAATTTTATAATTTGATATATAAAGATATAAAGAATGATGAATCTAAAAAGTTTTATTATAGTTCTACTTTATTGGCGCAAGAAGTCGAGATTAGTTTTGGTAGAACAAAGTTAGATACTATTTTAAAAGACTCAATTCCAGATAAAGATTATAGTCCTTCTAATTTGCATAAAGATTTATTGAATTTATCTTGGAGGGACGTTTTTACTACGAATTATGATACTTTGTTAGAGCGTACCGCTGACATGGTAACAGATAGAAGGTATAATGTAGTTTTAAATCAGGAAGATTTGGTAAATAGTAATGATGCTCCGAGAATAATTAAGCTTCATGGTTCTTTTCCGTCTCAAAGACCTTTTATTATAACGGAAGAGGATTATAGAACGTATCCTAAAAGATTTGCTGCAATGGTAAATACGGTTCAACAAGCTTTATTAGAAAATATATTCTGTATGATTGGATTTTCTTGTGAGGATCCGAATTTTTTAAATTGGATTGGTTGGATACATGATAATTTAGGTAAAAGCAGTTCTCAAAAGCTTTATATGGTATCAGTAGAGTCTGTTAATGAAGCAAGACAAAAGATGCTTTTTGATAAAAATATTATCGTTATCGATTTAGTAACTATGTATCCAGAAAAAAATGCAGAAGAAAGACTAACTCTATTTTTTAAAAAGTTAATGGAACTGACGTCGGAAAGTAAAAGAAAAAATGATTGGTTTGATTTGAAGAATATTCATATTGATGAAGATACTCCAATTGAGGAAAAAACACATATTTTAAAGTCATTAAATAAAACGTATCCGGGGTGGCTTTTTTTACCATGGAAAATAAAGTTGAAAGCGAATGCAATTTTGAATCAGTTGTTAGAAGAATATTCTTTTTTGGATAAAGAAAAGTTGGAAGATCTCTCAATTGATAAACAAATTGACTATATGTATGAGTATTTATCATTTTTAGATATTGTTGGTAGGCCTGTTATTTCTAATACGGCTTATAAATATTGGGAAATACTAAATAATAAGAACGGTTGTTTCGATCAAACTTCTAATCAGATTCAATATATATATTTGCAGTTATTACGAGCTTTCAGAGAACTAGCAGATTGGGAAAAGTATGATGTATGTCGGAAAATGATTAAAGAAGAAAGTCTAGAATATGAAAGAAAACAATTCTTATATTCGAATGATTGGTGGATGCGATTATATCGTTTTACAGATGATAATCTTGTAGAAACACTAAACAAATGGCAATTAGCTTCGGATGATTTATATTGGCCATCTATTCAAAGCTCTATGTATGCCATAGTTGGCGAAATAGATAAAAGTGAACAAATTTTATGTGAAATACTTCCTAAAATACGAAAAAAATTGACTTTGAATAGTAAAGATGTATTTTATTCTTCGTTGGAAGAAAGTGTTGTTTCTTTATTAAATTTTATTAAAAAAGGTAGATGGCATGATTTTTCTAAACTTGAACGAACTTGGCAAAGTGAGAGTTTAAATTGGGCGGATGAAAATCAAAATTTTTGTTATCAATTAAACGAACAAAGTACAAAAAGACATACTAATGAAAGACGAGTTAATTTTGATTTAAGTGTTACTTACGTTAGCTATGAAGGATATGGACATAAAAGCTTTTATTATGCCTTAGATTATTTGAGATTTTTAGAAAAAACTGCGCATCCATTCCGAGTACAATTTGTTGTAAATAAGGATGGTTTTCATAATGCAATCAATAATTTATGCTATTTTTATCCAAATTGGTGTTTAATTCAAATGCTAATAGTTGGTGATAATAAAGAATTGGATAGTTTATTTGCTAGAAAAACACTTTGTAAATTTACTCAAGATGAAGTGGATGAAATCACTAAAGAGTATTTACGTATTTTGTTAAATGTAAGTAAAAATATAAAATCAAAAAGTGGATTTTGGACTAAATCTTTATATGATAGTGCAGCCCACATTTTACCTGAAATAATTTCACGTTTATGTACAAAGTGTTCAGTTACAATATTAGATGATATTCTTAATGAAATTTTAATAATATGTAGTAGTAATATACGAGAAAATTTTAAAAATATAAGCTTATTACTAAGAACATTAGCTCGGGTTTATACGACTAATGAAATAGAAGAACGAATTGACATATTTTTAAAATTTCCAATCAATATAAGAAGAAATGATGAGTATTGTGATCCTGTAAGATACATTAAAATACCAAATAAGAAATATAAAATTAATGTTAATTCTTATCAAAATCAGATGTCGATGCTTCGTCAGTATATTGAACAAGGAACAGACAAAGAAGAATTAAATTCTTTAGATCGATTTATTAAATTGTCATATTTAATTGATTTACAAGAAGTTGATCGAGAATATTTATATCATGCTTTGTCTGAAAATGGATCAGAAGATTGTCAAGAAATATTGTATTTCTTAGATAAAGAGAGATTTGCATCAAGCAAAAGAAAAATATTCGAAAATACAATAGAATTAATTAAACTTGATAGTAGGAAAAATTATATGGCCGGCCATGTTCAAACTTATTCAAATCTTATTGATATACTTCCGGAGTGTACATTAAGCAAAGAAGATTTTTCTAGTTTATTTATAGAAATGATTAAATTGTTAGAAAAAAATATTGAGTGGAAAACAAATTCAACATCAAAATTTGAAATAGAAGAGAGAACGTCTCAGAGTTTGCAAATTGCTATTGGATTATTGTTATTAAAAATTAAAAATGATCAAATGACTTTAAGCTCAGAAGAATTGGATCTTTTAACGAAATATTTTGAAAAGTTAAAAGAATATTATCAAAATTCTCATGTGATTGATTTTATCGCAAATTTTCTTGTTTCAATGGGTTATAGAAATAAGAAAAGTACAAACATGTTTACACAAAGTAATGATTGTCTGTGGGAACTTAAAGATATAGATTTTAAACTTTTAACGAATTTTTATAATGAATTGAACCGATATCATATTTACTCAAATGATTTTGACGATTTGAAGAAGTATTCAAATAAATTTTATCAGATGACTATTTACAGAATTGTTAATGTTGACTGCAATTATATGTTGCCAGCATTGAAATTGTTGGAAAGCTTATTATTAAATCATGTTATGCCTCAAACAGAAACAAAAAGATTATTTTTTAATCTTCCTGGATTAATGAAATTGACCACCATTAATTCTACAGATTCAGAAAAAGATGCACGGAATAAATTGAATTGTCGAATTCAACTATGCAAAATCGTAAAATTGTATTATAAACAAGGTCGTAAACATAAAAATATTTTGGCTTGGAAAGAGTTAACAAAAGATTCAAAAGAATTTTCTGAGATACGAAGGATAGATTTTGATGAGTAAATGTAATCGTATTTTGAATAGTGGTGACTAGATTATGAGTGATGGTACTTTTAAGTCAGATGTGAAATATGAGTTTAATAAGAAAGAAAAGGGAATTCATGTTTCAGCTGGAATGCGATTTATTGTGAGTGATAAGGTGAGAATGCCTTATAATATGTTTTTAGATAGAACTATGCATAAAACTGTAGGCCTAATACAGTTTAATTGTGGGAATAAAAAGCTATTTAGTTAAAGGAAGGATGATGTTTTATGAAAATAGCAGTCGCAGGAACAGGATATGTAGGATTGAGTATTGCTTGTTTATTATCTCAACATAATGAGGTAAAGGCAGTGGATATTATTAAAGAAAAGGTTGATTTAATTAATGCTAGAAAATCTCCTATTCAGGATGACTATATCGAGAAGTATTTGGCTGAAAAGGATTTAAATTTAGAGGCTACTTTAAATGCTGAGTACGCTTACTCTGATGCTGATTTTGTAGTTATTGCAGCACCAACTAATTATGATAGTAAGAAGAATTTCTTTGATACAAGTGCTGTAGAAAATGTTATTGAACTTGTGTTAGAGTATAATCCTTCAGCTATTATGGTGATCAAATCAACAATTCCAGTTGGTTATACGGAAAGTGTAAGAAAGAAGTATAATACTTCAAATATTATTTTTAGCCCAGAATTCTTAAGAGAATCTAAGGCTTTATACGATAACTTATATCCTTCAAGAATTATTGTTAGTACAGATGAAAACGATCCTAGATTAGTAGAAAAGAGTCATACATTTGCCGCTTTACTACAAGAAGGAGCGATTAAAGAAAATATTGATACTTTGTATATGGGATTTACAGAAGCTGAAGCGGTTAAGTTATTCGCAAATACCTATTTAGCTTTACGTGTATCTTATTTTAATGAATTAGATACTTATGCTGAAATGAAAGGATTAAACACCCAACAAATTATTGAAGGTGTATGTTTAGATCCTCGTATTGGATCTCACTATAACAATCCTTCCTTTGGATATGGTGGTTATTGTTTGCCAAAAGATACAAAACAATTATTAGCAAACTATCAAGATGTACCGGAAAACTTAATAGAAGCAATTGTTGAATCAAATCGTACGCGAAAAGACTTTATTGCGGATAGAGTATTAAACATGGCTGGATATTATAGTTATGATGAAAATAATACATATTCGAAGAACGAAGAACATGAAGTTTTGATTGGTGTATACAGATTAACGATGAAGTCAAACAGTGATAACTTTAGACAGAGTTCTATTCAAGGTGTTATGAAACGAATTAAAGCCAAAGGAGCAACTGTTATTATTTATGAACCAACATTGGAAGATGGTAGTACGTTCTTTGGTAGTAAGGTAGTAAATGATTTGGATAAATTTAAAGAACAAAGTCAGGCAATTATTGCCAATCGTTATGACAGTTGCTTAGATGATGTACAAGATAAAGTATATACGCGTGATTTATTTAGAAGAGATTAATGAGAGAGCCCTTAATGGGGCTCTCTCATTCTGTATATGGGATGTTGTATAGATTTAACATGTCTTTAATTGAGCTGGTAACTTCTGCTGTTGGCATTTGAATGGGTCTTCGTGTGATTCCAGCATGGATTCCCATCATATTTAAGGCTTGTTTCATAACAGCTGGTGCAACGCATTTTAGCGTCATATGCACAATGGTGGACAGGGTGGCTCTAAGTACGTGGAATACTCAAACATGGAAGAAATAATTATCCCGTTTTACTTCTTGAGGCTTTAACAATTTCTGGGGAATTATTCATCTATTTTCTCCTAAAAGCTGATTTATTCGTTGCGGTCGGAAAAAGTGTAGAGTTTTAGGCGAAACAGGTCGGAAAAAGTGTTTAGATTATCAAAGTAAATGCTGAATAATAAAAAATACTGGCCTAGTTATACTGGGCCAGTACCTGTTTTATGCGGATTCTGTATCTTTGATTTGTTGGACAACGATCTTTTTGATCTTCCATTGATTGCCTTGTTGTACTAAGGTACATTGTTCGGCATGTGCTTTTGTATCTAGGTTTTCTACGGCTTGAGAATAGGCTGAGAATAAGTCGACTAACATATTGCTTAAAATATCATAGGCTTGTTCTTGACTGGTTACCTGGTTGAGTTGTTCTTCATATTTTGGGGCCACACTGTTTTCAATGGCGTTGGTATCAATATTCTGGAAGTCATTGACATCAAAGCCTTTGACTTTTACGGTCAGGACAATGCTCTTATCTTTTTTGATTTCGGTACGAACAATGGAATACTTCTTTACATAGGTCTTCATAGCTGTCTGCATAAATGCATTGGCTGAATCATTGATGGTTGTTTTCTGTTGGTCGGATAAAGTATCTTCGCCAAAGGAATTTTCTAATCCACTAATGGATGCAGATATGGCACTTAAGCCATTGCCATCTTCGACATCATCGGTATATAGTGTTTGGGCTTTGGTGAAATCTCCGGCTTGAAGGTCTTTATAATATTGGTTAACAACTTGCGTAGCTTCTTTTGTGCCATCGGAACTACAAGCACTAATGCCTAGAATTAAGCTGAATACCAGAAAAATAGAACAGATTCTTTTCATAGTTTTCCTTTTCTTTCTCATCTTTTTTTCTTTATTTTAGCATATGTGAAAAAGCTTTGCTATAATGTTCATACTATGAAATACAGTGTATGTTTACTTGCAGCTGGTAAAGGAACAAGAATGCAGCTGCCATACAATAAAGTTTTTCATGAATTAAAAGCTGGAAGTACTTTATTGGATGCGAGTTTAAATCTCTTTCAATCAGATCCGGATTGTCTACAAATCTGTTTGATGTATGCCCTAGAAGATAGAGAATACATGCAAGAACGCTATCAAGGTCAAGCTAAGGTAGAGTTACATGTTGGTGGGAAAACCCGTCAGGAAAGTGCGGGAATCGGGTTACGAAGCGTAACCTGCGATTATGTTATGATCCATGATGCGGCCCGCCCTTTTGTCAGCAAGGCCCAAATTGCTGCTTTAAAGGAAACCCTGGAGACCGAAGATGCGTGCTTATTAATGGTACCAAGTGTAGATACCGTAAAGATTGTGGAAAATGGCTATGTCTGTCAAACCCCAGAAAGAAGCAATGTCTACAATGCCCAGACCCCACAATGTTTTAAAACCGAATTGATTCGCGCTTGTTATGAAAAGTCCTTTAAGGAAGGGCGTATGGCAACCGATGATGCCCAACTAGTCGAATGGTATTCTTCAGTGCCTATTAAAGTTGTTGAATCAGATCGTTCAAATAAGAAAATTACGTTACCACAAGATTTGGATTAGGAGAATGTCATGAAATACTCGGCTTTATTATTTGATGTCTATGAAAAAGAAGAGAGTTTGAAACAAACTACCCAAGTACTCGAAGCAGATACCAATTGTTGCCAGATTGTTGTTGCATGTAGACAAGAAGACTTATGGAAGTATGCCATTAAGCCCACTTCTAAAACCATGTATGTAGCTATGCTGGAAGAAAAGTATCCTTCTTTATTAAATGCCTTAAAGGCCATTGTCAGTGAAAACGTATTGATTTTTGACTTAGAAAAAGAAAGCAGTCTAGAGGATATCCCCATGATCTTAGAAGCTTTAGAAAAAGCGCCGGCCGTACATAAGGGCAATTGCTGCGGTTTTGATACGCGTTTGATCTTATTTACCTTACAAAAGGCTTTAGAAGAACAATTGGATCTGCATGCTTATTTGGATGCCATTCAGACCTATGCAGATAGTCCCGTTGTAGAGTTATAAAGATGTAGGCGCCTACATCTTTTTTTCGTGGCAGAATCATTGCTTTTTACTAGGGGGTTGGAGTAGAATGCTTGATATGAAATGTAAGATTCATAAGCACACCAACATCAAAACTGGGTTAACGAAAGAAGAAGTTTTAAAATCCAAACCTAATGTCTATATTGATCAAAATACCCGAACCGTAGGCCAGATCATTAAAGAACATTCCATTACACTATTTAATGGGATTAACGTTGTACTCGCTATAATGGTGGCTCTAACGGGTTCCTTTCGTAACATGCTTTTTATTGGTTTAGTTGTCATTAATACTGTGATTGGAATTATCCAGGAATTACGTTCGAAGAAAGTCTTAGACAACCTGGCTTTATTGAACCAACAAAAAGCTAAAGTCTTGCGAGATGGCAAAGTCGTGCAATTACCCGTTGAACAAATTGTAAAGAACGACATTCTCTATCTATCCAGTGGCGATCAAGTCTGTGTGGATGCTGTTTGTGTGGATGGAAGTGTAGAATGTAATGAATCCATTCTAACTGGAGAAAGTGATTCGGTAGAAAAACGCTTTGGGGATACCTTGATGTCCGGAAGCTTTGTGGTTTCTGGAAAAGCCAAAGTCCAAGTTGTCCAAGTCGGAAAAGATACCTATTCCCATGCCATCCTGGAAAGTGCCAAACGTGAAAAACAATACCCTTCGGAATTACGTGACAGTATTGATGCGATTATTCGTTTTTGTACCATTGTTTTGATTCCTACGGGTGCGACCCTTTTTATTAAACAAATGATGGATGCCCAAACCCCATGGCGGGATGCTGTACTAGCTACAGTTGCTGCTGTCATTGGCATGATTCCGGAAGGCTTAGTCCTTTTAACCAGTACGGCTCTAGCTTTAGGTGCCGTAAAATTAGCCCGTAAAAAAGTCTTGATTCAAGAATTGTATTGTATTGAAACCCTGGCACGAGTGGATACTCTGTGCCTGGATAAAACCGGAACCATTACGCAAGGATCCATGAAAGTTGTTCTAACGGATGGACTAGGTATTAGTTCGGATGAAGAGATTCAATATATCTTATCGCGAATGTATACAGCTTTAGACGATGACAATAGTACGGCTCAAGCCATTCGTGCCTATGCTGGAAAAGGCGATGGCACTTGTGTGCGAACCATTCCTTTCTCTAGTGCCAGAAAAGCCAGTGGTGTCGTCTTTGAAGGGGAAAAAGCTTATATTACCGGTGCTTATCAATTTGTCTGCAGTCAGAAACAACCTTGGTTAGAATCAAGGATTCAAGAATATGCCAAACAAGGGATGCGTGTTTTGGTTCTAGCACGTGGTTCGATCATAGGAAATACTTTAAAGGGGAATCATGAAGTCATTGGATTGATTTGTATCCAAGACGTCTTACGACCTAATATTCGTCGAACTCTATCGTATTTTTATAAACAAGATGTGGATGTCAAAATCATTTCTGGGGATGATCCAAGAACCGTTGCGGCGATTGCCGCCAAAGCTGGTGTTCGAGGAAAAGCCGTAGATATGACGACGGTTAAAGATATTGACCAAGCCGTACAAAATTATTCCATCTTTGGTCGAGTAACTCCGGAACAGAAAAAACAAATGGTTCTTGCTTTAAAAGACCAAGGCCATACCGTTGCGATGACCGGGGATGGTGTCAATGATGTCATGGCTCTAAAAGAAGCGGATTGTTCGATTGCGATGGGTAGTGGTAGTGAAGCAACCAAGAGTGTTGCCAGCCTGGTTTTATTAAAAGACCAGTTTAAAGCGATGCCTGCCATTCTTCGTGAAGGAAGAATTGCGATTAATAATATCCAAAGAAGTGCTTCCTTGTTCTTAGTTAAGACAATGTTCTCTTTTGGTTTAGCTTTATTCTCGATTTTCTGGTTATCGGGCTATCCTTTTAAGCCAATTCAATTATCCATGGTCTCTTTACTAGGTACTGGATTACCGGGCTTTATCTTGACCTTAGAGCCGAATGAAGAAAGAGTCCAGGGGCATTTCCTATGGCATGTCTTTGGTCGGGCGTTTCCAGGGGCTTTCATGGTTATTCTATCGGTTGCGGTTTGTAACTTATTCCGTATTCCTTTGGCAATGAGTGATGCTCAGTTCTCTACGATTTGTACCATTGTTGCTAGCTGGACGTCTTTATCGGTTTTATATACGGTCTGTGTACCAATGACTAAACTACGTAAGATCTTAATGGTTTGTATGTTAGCGGGCTTTGTGATCGGGCTTTCTTTATTCCATGGTCTTTTGTATTTGGTGCCTTTATCTTTCTGGCAAATCATCTACTTATTGTGCAATATGGCTATTATTCCAGATATCTTATTGATTGCACGTAACTTAGTAGATCGTACCATTTTAAAAAGGAAATAATTCTTTCTTTGAGGAAATCACCTTGCCTTTTGGTTAGGTGGTTTTTTTATTGGATACTGCCGACTTTTTTTCGGCAATTCTATCAAAAATGTGATAAAATTTATGAAAATAAAGGGGTTACATTATGGAAAGAAATGCAGGGGTCTTATGCCCGCTATTTAGTACACCAGGTAACCAAGGGATTGGAGACTTAGGTGCAAAAACATTAAAATTTATTGATTGTATTGCGGACGCTGGTTTTAAAATTTGGCAGATTTTACCCATTCAGCGCAGTGGCAGTACACATTCTCCGTATCAAACCTTATCTAGTTTTGCCGGAGATCCTATATATATTAATATTGATCGTTTATGTGAAATGGGTTTATTAACCCAGAGTTCGATTGTCAACTGCAACAAATTTAAAAACTTTGTAGATTATGATGAGGTTCGTGCTTTTAAAGAAACCTATTTTCGTCGTGCCTTCCGGGCTTTTAAAAAGAATTTTTCTCAGTATCAAAGAGAATTTCATGCCTTTGAACAAGAAGCGTTTTGGTTGGCTAACTGGTCCTTATTTGCGCTATTTACTAAACTCCATGATAATCGACCATGGCGCCAATGGGATAGTGAATACCGGGATTGGTTCTATGATCCAAGTGGCGTGGATCTAACCGACCAACAAGAAGAGATCTTCTATATTAAATTCCTGCAATTTATCTTCTATAAACAATTGGATGAAGTGATTACCTATGCGCATAAAAAAGGCGTAAAGATTATGGGGGATATTCCTTTTTATGTGGATCTGGATAGTGCGGATGTTTGGAGTGATCGTCCCGATTTTATGATTGATCGCAATGGCGAACCCGAATTCATTGCCGGTTGTCCACCAGATTATTTTTCCGAAGACGGACAACGCTGGGGCATGCCAACCTATAATTTCCGCCATATGAAAACGAATAAATATCGTTTTTGGCGCCAACGCATGGACTGGATGAATCGATGTTTTGACATGGTACGCATTGATCATTTCCGAGCCTTTGTAAATTACTGGAAGATTCCTGCTTCTTGTCCAACCGCTAAAGAAGGCGTTTGGGTAGACAGTCCAGGCGAAGAAATCCTACGTTATGTGACCCAAGAAAATCCTACAATGGAACTGGTAGCTGAAGATTTAGGCGATGATTTAGGTCAAGCCATCTTTGACTTAGAAGAAGAATTTTCTATTCCGGGTATTCAAGTACAGTTGTTTGAAATGGAAACCAAAGACTTGCGCCAGGAAAAGAAAGAAAATGTCGTCTTGTATTCTGGTACCCATGATAATGAAACGATTATGGAAGCTTATCAAGGCTATACCAACAATAAGCGCATTAGCTTACGTCGTTTCTTTAAGAAACAAGGCTATACTTGTCGTAACTTTAATGAAATGGTCTGCCAGTATCTTCTAGATAGTAAGGCCAATACGGTAATCTTACCTATCTGGGATATTTGTGGCTATAAGGCAGAAGCCCGCATTAATACGCCAGGAACCCTTTCGTCAAAAAACTGGACTTGGAAACTCAAGGATTTCAAGACTTTCCCAAAAGATTTAGAAAAAGCCAAACATTGGATACAAACCGCAAATCGTTAAAGTCAACCCCACTTCTGGTGGGGTTTATTTGTGTCAAAATTTCTAAAATTGACACTTTTCTTAAGTGAAATCGGTCAAAAAGTGTCAGTTTGATACAAAATGACCTTTAAAAGCCTAAAAATGTGTCAAAATATCAAATCTTGACACAAAATAGGCTAAAAACAGGTGTGAAAGTGTCAAAATTTAAAATTCTGACATTTTTTATGTTAAAATGAGACAAATAAAGTCAGGAGGTCAACAAAATGAAACCTTTTCATGCGAATTTGTATCCCGTTAATTACAAAATGGATAAAGATTTATTACGGCTTTTGTCACAGGCAAACGCAAAATATACAGAGTATAAAGTGAAACTACAGTCTTTGGATTTTGATTCAAAATATTTTTTAGATTCTATCTTGTTGAGTGAGAGTTTAAAATCAACACAAATTGAAGGAACACAGATATCGCAAGATGAAATGTATTATTTGAAGTACATGGATGAAACAGATGACAACAAAGAAATTCAAAATCTGAAGAAAACCGTGGAATATGCCTATGAAAAGATTCAAGATGGAAAAGATATTGATTTTGAATTAGTGAATACAATGCATAAGTTATTGCTGGATAGTGTTCGCGGATTTCAAAAAAAGCCAGGGTCAATTCGAACAACGCAGAATTGGATAGGACCAAAAGGCGCAGGTATAGAGAATGCAATCTTTATTCCTCCAGCACCGGAATATGTACATGGTTTATTAGAGAACTTATATGCATATATGAATGATCCGTTTATTGATCCGTATTTAATCAATTTGGCATTGTCACATGCACAATTTGAAACAATTCATGCCTATTCGGATGGAAATGGGCGACTTGGTAGAGCTCTGATACCTATTCAAATGGCACGATTTGAACAAGATAAGCCGATTCTATATATGTCAGAAATCTTAGAATTGTATAAACCAGCTTATCAATACAATCTAATGGAAAGCCGTAAAGGCAATTATTTGGGATACATTAAGTTTTTTCTTCAGTGTGTTGTGGATCAATGCAATAGTTTTATTTATAAGATGAACGAAATCGATCGAATTTATAAGGAAGATATGAAAAGAATGGAATCCATTCATAGTTCTACCTTATATAAAATTATGCCTATTATTCTTTTACAAGTTGTTTTCACAAAAAGAGAATTAGAAGATATGACAGGATTGTCTAAGTCTACGATTCATCGTACGATTCAGAAAATGGAAGAATTAAATGTAGTTGCGTATGATGGCTTGGCAAGGAAAAAGAGTTATCGTTATACACGTGTATATAATGTATTTGTAGGCAAGAACAATTACTAAAGAAAACGTTGCTGAATGCAGCGTTTTTTGTTTCTCCTAATGAAATAAGATCTCTAAACGCTTTTTCTATGGAACTGTTACTAAGCGTAGGGCATAATTGACGAATATCTTGTTTATTGAAACGACCTATTTTATACATACTTGCTTGCCTTACCATTTCAAGAGCAGGAAGTTTCGTTTCGACAAGGGAAAAGCGTTCCTCGAAATCTTTGTAAGCTGCAAGAATGGTCCCGAGTAAATATTTAATGAAAGGGACAACATCCTCATTACCCTCATGCCATCCGTGTTGTGCTTGAAAAAGGGCATTGTAATAGAGATCTTTATGCTTAGCGATTTTGCTTTCTAGGGAAATATACTTTCCAACATAAAAACCATTTCTATAGCGAAGCAATGTGGTAAGAAGCCGGCTGATTCTGCCATTGCCCTCATTAAAGGGGTGGATACATAAAAAATCATGGATAAAGATAGGAATAATAATGAGTGGTTCTACTTCCATATTTTCAATGACACGATTATATTCCTCACAGATTTTATCTAAGGCTTCCGGTGTTTCAAAAGGGGAAAGAGGCGTAAATAATGTTTCTACATGTCCATCCGGATAGGTTGCACTTATATAATTTTGTACACTTTTCGTTCTTCCACCCATAGGATTATTCATATGGCTATATAAAATCTTGTGAAGCTGCAAGATGTAGTTTTGCGACATAGGAATCGCATCAAAACTTTCGTGAATTATATTAAGCGCATCACGATAACCGGCAATTTCCTGCTCATCACGATTTCTAGGTGTTGTCTTTTCTTCTACGAGTTGTTTGATACGAGTGTTTGTAGTGACAATGCCTTTTTCTTTGCCAGCTTTACTATTTCCAGGTGGATCTTTAACACCTTTCAATAGAAAAATAGCCGAATGTGAAAACCAAGATTTTTTTTAGATGTATAAAATTGACAAAGAGGATCTAATGATAGAAAAGTGTTAAAGGTTGCAATAATCCTTTCCAGGGAGGTGTACTTATGGATATACGTAGAGATTTTTATTTGAATAAATTAATTAAAAGGAAAAACAATGGTTTGATTAAGGTGATTACAGGTATTCGAAGATGTGGAAAATCCTATTTATTAAATAATTTGTTTTATCATCATCTTTTGGAAAGTGGTATAGATACGGACCATATTATTCGTTTTGCCTTTGATTCTGCAGATGACCTCTATTTAATTGGGGAGAGTTTGATTCAAATTGAAAAAGAAAAACGTGGCGTTGATCCAGAAAAGTTCATAACATACATTCGTTCTAAAGTGATAGATAATGGCATGTATTATCTTCTTTTGGATGAAGTCCAAATGCTAGATTGTTTTGTGAGTGTTTTGAATGGCTATCTATGCAAGGAGAATATGGATGTATTTGTGACAGGAAGTAACGCAAAACTTCTTTCAAAAGATGTTGCGACTGAATTTGCTGGACGTGGAGATGAAGTGCACATGTATCCTTTGAGCTTTGCGGAGTTTATGACGGTATATCCTGGGGATAAATATATGGGGCTATCTGAGTATATGTTATATGGTGGAATCCCGTTGGTTGTTTTACGCGAAGATCCAAAGGATAAAGCAATCGCTTTACAAAATTTGTTTAATGAAATTTATATTAGAGATATTACCACTCGAAACAGGGTGAAAAATATTTCTGAACTAGAAGATTTGTTGAACATCTTATCTTCCTCCATTGGTTCATTGACCAATCCCGAGAAATTACGTAATACATTCAAAAGCTTAAAAAAATCCAAAATCACAGCTGTCACTATCAAAAAATATCTAGAATATTTTGAAGATTCTTTTTTGATTGAATCCGCATTACGATATGACATCAAAGGCAAAGCCTATATTGAAACGCCAAAGAAATACTACTTCTCTGATTTGGGACTTCGCAATGCCAGAATAAATTTTCGACAATTTGAACAGACGCAAGCTATGGAGAATGTAATTTATAATGAACTTCGAATGAGAGGATATATATTATGAAGGTAGTAACTTTTGGAGAAATCATGCTTCGTTTAAAAACACCTGAAAACTTGCGTATTATGCAAAGCGATGGTTTTGAGGCTAGTTATGGTGGTGCAGAGGCCAATGTAGCTGTAAGTTTAGCGATGTATGAAGATAAATGTGCTTTTGTATCTAAAGTACCAAACAATCCAGTGGGAATGTCTGCGTTGAGTGAAGTTCGTCATTATGGTGTAAATACAGAGTATATGCTTCGTGGAGGCGATCGTTTAGGAATTTACTTCTTTGAAAAAGGAAGTGATATTCGTAATACAAACGTTGTATATGACCGTGCATTTAGTGCTTTTTCATTATCTCATCCAAGTGAATATCATTGGGAAAATATCTTAGAGCCAGGAGATGTTTTCTATTTTTCAGGCGTAACCCCAGCTGTATCTAAATATGTTGAGGATACAGTAAGAAGTGCTTTGAAATATTGTAAGAAAAATGATATTCAAGTGATTTGTGATTTAAACTATCGTGGAAAAATGTGGTCTAAAGAACAAGCTCAAGTTGTCATACGCGATTTAATGCAGTATGTAGATGTATGTATTGCCAATGATGAAGATTTTGAAGCAACACTAGGAATTCATGCCTTTGATGGTGACTTATCTACAGGTATTGATCAGATTGATACGTATAAAGAAGGTATGTTAGAAATTACTCGTCAATTCCCAAATGTGAAGAGTGTGACAAGTGTATTAAGAATTATGCATACTGTAGAAGAAGGAGATTGGATGGGCATCTAATATGTAGATGGAAAGTTCTACCAAAGTCCAATTCATAGAGTACATAGTTTAGAAGCTGTGGGAGCAGGAGATGCCTACGGTGCTGCATTTGTACATGGACTAATCAATGGATTTGATCCACAGAAAACAGTCGATTTTGCAATCAGTGCTAGTGTATTAAAGCTTATGATTCAACATGATTTTAATGTGGTAACACAAGAAGATGTATTTAAAATCATGAATTCTAAGAATACAAACTTATCTAGATAGAGTAAAAGATACCAATTCATAGCGAACTGGTATCTGTTTTATTTTAAGAGTAAAAAGTCTTTTACAAATAAATTACTTGCTAAAAATTTAAGTGTTTGGTTACAAATATAACAGGTGTTTTAGAAATGGAAAATTAACGTACTATTTGATTCATGCCTTTTAAGGGCTATTTTAACATAGTATATTATACAATGTGAGATGAAATTTGAGCTAATGTGGAAATTACTTTGTGGAAACGTTCATAAATGTGGAAAAGAAAATGTGGAAATATGATTCGGATTGATTTGCGTCCATTTTATATACAGCGCTTACATTTTTTATTATGATGTACCTGTCAAAAGACATAGGGATCAAAAGAAAGGAGGGTACGTCATGAAATTAAAAATGGTTGGTCTTGGTAAAATGGGCTTAAATCTTGCATTGAATATGAAAGAACACGGTGTAGATGTTGAAGGATTTGATGTCAATGAGGAAGCTCGTAAAAAGGCTGAATTAGAAAACATTAAGACGTACGCATCTTTGGAGGATGTTGCTTCTAAAGATGAAAAAAATGTGATTTGGGTAATGTTACCTGCTGGAAAAATTACAAATTCTGTATTGCTTCAATTGGTAGAGTTGTGTAAAGCAAATGATATTGTAATTGATGGAGGAAACTCAGATCATCGAGATAGCTTGAAAACAGCTCGTTTGATGGAGGAGAAAGGTATTTACTTCTTTGACATTGGAACAAGCGGTGGAGTTTATGGAGCAAGACATGGAGCAAGCTTTATGTGTGGAGGAGATCCAGACGTATTTAAAAATGAGCTTCAAGAAATGTTGGAAAGTATTGCTACTACAAACGGATGTTTGTACACAGGAAAAACTGGAAGCGGCCACTATTTGAAAATGATTCACAATGCAATGCTATATGGATATATGCAAACATTAGGTGAAGGATTTGAATTGTTGGAAAAGAGTGAATTCGACTATGATTTACAAAATGTCGCAGATTCTTTGAGCAAATCAAGTGTAATTCGTGGATGGTTACTTGAACTTGCCGCGGATGCATTCAAGAAAGATCCAGATTTATCGAAAATTAAAGGTGTTGTTGGAGCAAGTAAAACAACAGGTTGGACAATTGAATCCGCTTGTGAATTAGGTGTTCCAATTCCAGTAATCTCAACATCATTGATGATGCGTTTACGTTCAAAACAAGATGATTCATTCTCGGCTAAAGTGATTGCCTCTTTACGTGATGAAGTAGGAGGTCACAAAGCTCAGTCAAAGTAAAGGAGTGCCTATGTGGTTTTATAAGATTGAAAAAGAAGGAAAAGATATACATGTTACATGGAATACAACAATGACATATTTAAAAAATACTTTTGGATTTGTTGGTATTGTAGCTTGTCTGTTTAATGTAGTATGGTTAGCAGCCATTTGTTTAGGAACCTTAGCTATAGCTTTAGCATATTATGTATATCGTTATGGCAATTTGGTTAAAATTCTACATGGCTTAGAACGTAAAGATATATTGAAATATACTGGTAGTCAGTACTCGTTCAAAGATCCATTAATTGTAACTATCCCTCGGGTGAATAGTCTATGAATAGACAAGAAGAATTAATACGAATTCTTTTAAAATCAAAAAAACCACTTACTACGACGGAATTAGCTGAAATGTTGGATGTAAGTAGTCGAACAATTCGGTCTGATTTAGTAAAAATTGAAACGGAATTACTGGTTCATCATTTGTGTCTTGAAAAAAAGCCTCATGTAGGCGTTTGGATTCAAGGAGCAAAAGAGGATAAGGTTGCATTATTTCTAAATGTAGATCAACAAAATAGTACAGTAAATACATATTCAAAAGATTATAGAATAGGCTGTATGTTAGTACAAATTTTACTAGGAAATAGCAAAATTTATCCTGATAAATTTGCAGATGAATTATATGTAAGTCGTTCTACTATTGAAAAAGACTTGTCTGCAGTTTCTAAATGGCTGGGAAAACATCAGTTGGAGTTATCTAGAAATGCAAATAATGGATTGTATGTTAAAGGTAATGAAGAAGATATTCGTAATGCGGTTGGAAGCTTAGCTAATGATTTAAATACTCGAAATTTATCTATTGAATCATTCATGGAGACATATTTAAATGTAGATTTTAAAAAAATCGAAGATATTGTATCTGAATGGAATGAAAAATATGGAATGAATTTAAATGAGATGAATATAAATAACTTGGCGTTTCATGCTTCAATCATGGTAATTCGTATTCTTAAAAACAAAGAATTAGAAATGTTGGATTGTGATGAATTGCAAGAAGAATCTCATTCTTATAAAAAAGAATTTGAACAATTAATCTATGAACTATCAGAGTATATTCATTGTGATATTCCAAAAG